>Ga0210406_10000513_pt1 | contig 52020 bp, 49 predicted proteins | sample IncBWC30MmetaG_FD_155454 | JGI IMG/M metagenome (GOLD analysis project Ga0210406, IMG submission 155454) | Forest soil microbial communities from Barre Woods Harvard Forest LTER site, Petersham, Massachusetts, United States - Inc-BW-C-30-M | ecosystem: Environmental > Terrestrial > Soil >...
ATTCAGTTGAGACACGCTGCAAATTCACGTCGCAGCCGAACTTGCCGCAAAGCGACGCGCTCAGGTAAAGTTTGTTCTAGGAGGCTGCGATGCCCGCCGGCCCGGTGCTCTGCGTTCAGTGCGACAAGCCCGAATACCAATGCACTTGCGACAAGTACTGCACCATCTGCAAGAGCATGCAAAATGTTCGCCTTTGCATGGATGGGCTTTACTACTGCCCGGACTGCCGTGAAGCTTGCGACGTCACCCTCGCGGACACTCGTGGCCACTGAACCGAAACGCATTGAGCTGCATGTCGATGCCGACCCCCGCTTCGCCGCCGCTGCCGGTGGCGCTGTCCGTTGTCTCGCCGAACTTGCCGGCATGCCGGAAGAGGTCTGCCGCGAATTTCAGGAAGCCACCATCCGCGCCTGCATGGAAGCGTTCGACTCGCGACCCACAGCCAGCCACATCATCGAATTCTGCCGCTTTGAAGACCGGGTTGAAGTCATCGTAGATCCGAATATCGGCGCCGCTGCCATGCGCCTGACCCGCTCGGTCAACTCCCACAGCTAATCGAATCTTGCCGTCTAAAGGTAAGATTTCCTTTTGCGCTGGTGTAGCGGCCGCCTTTCGAGGCGTGCGTTTAAGGGCCCGCTTTTCGGTCGTTCGCGTCTTTCTTTTTCCGTTGGAGTGGCTACCTTCAGGTAGCCATCTTGCTCTTTCTTTCTCCGCGCCACGCTCAACTCAAAGAAAAAAGCCTGGCGATCCGCCGGCCTTTCGTTCCATAAAATATTTTTTCGTCCCTTCCGCTACATCTTCAACGCGAACGTATTCTTCTTGATCAACGACGTCATCTGGTCGTCGGTCAACGCCAGCCGCAGCACTACCCGGTCGCCCGCCGGATTCACCTGCGCGTGCCCCAACAAATCAGCCAGGTCCGGATTCTGCTGCTTGGCCTGATATTGCTGGTAAGCAAACGCCAGCGTCATCAACTGCGCCAGCGTATTGGCATCGTCCACCGATCCGCAAATCGCCTGAAACTTTCCATCGATTCCGCCGCTCGCCTGGATGCTGACAATCAAATTCTGCATTCGCGTCACCAGTTTTGCCGCTTCTGGAAATTGCTGAACCTGGGGCGCCAGTTGCTGCATCGCCAAGCGCGTATACGCGGGGTTCAGCACCGCCCACACCACGCCGGTTCCGTTCGCATCGTTGATCAGCGAATACATTTTTTCGTTGCGCAGCAGGCCTTCCGCTCCGCCGTACCGCACGTCCAGCATTTTTTCCAGTTCGCTGCGATGCCCGAATGCCGCGGTGTTCGAATCCAGAAACAGAAAGTACAGATCGTTCGCGCCGCTGCCGCCGCCGAACGCGTACATCGTAAATCCGTGCGACTTGAACGAAGGCAACTTTTGCGCCTTGAAATAAGCTTCCGTCGATTGCGGGTTGTAGCTCCCCAGCGCGACTCCCACCACCTCTTCGCCCGTCGGCACCGCCGTAGATCCGGTTCCTGACGTCTTGTCAGTCACGCCCTCGGCGACCAGTCCCCACGCCAGTTCTTCCACCTGCGAATTTGGATCCACTCCCGCTGACGCCAGAAACTTCTCGAATTGCTTGAACCGCTCCGGCAGCATCTGCTCCTGCAATTGCGGAAACCATTTCTGCGAACGCGCCTGCTTTAGATTCGCGTACGCAAATTCGCCGACATTTCTAGGGAACAGCGCGATCGTATCCGCCCCGAGGCTTTGCGCCTTCGAAATCTCTGCACCGCACAACATCGCGGCCGCCACCGCTATCGAACCTGCCAGGCGCCAAGTCTTCATTCTCATTTTTCGTGCTCCTCACTCCCTATCTTCTCTGTGTCTCTGTGGCAAATCTTACTTTTCTTAAGCGCTTCAGCCGCAACCGCCTGGTCCGTCAACAACCAAGAGATCCGCCATTCCCAGCCAAGCGACCGAAGGCTCCGACCTTGTCAGAAGGAATCCCTCTTACGCCACCGCCGTCACACCCAACGTGTCGCGCAGCCTGGTGATGGCCTGGCGCTGGTCCGCCACGTATTTCTCGTCCTGAATTCCGCTCAGATTGATTTCCACGTTAGCAATCGCTCCGCGCGCTCCCGCCTCCGCCATCAATCTCGCTACCTGTAAGTCTGACTTCATGGATGCCGCAGCGATAGCCTCCAGTTGTCCCAGCCGTGTCCAGAGTGCAACAGCCCGTTCGGCCACTTTCATCGGCACTTCCGCCGCGCCTTTTGTTGTTTTCTGGATCGCGTCTTCCCGTGCAGCGATTTCCGCCGCATCAGATTGCGACCTTTTGAACGCCGCCAGCACCGCATCGTATGATGCGGCGTCTTGATCGATCGCTTCGGTCAACGTATCCGCTTCCTTGCGCAGCGCCTCAAGATGCTCCGAAAGCTTGTCTATATGCAGAGCCTGCGATTTTTTCTTGCGCGAAAGCCCAGCCACCATCTGTCCCAGCGCCGCCGCCAGCGCCGCCGCAAACGCTGCAACGCTCCCGCCTCCCGGCGTCGCCTGCGGCTCCGCCACCGCTTCCACAAACGGTTTCGCCAGTGCCGCCAACTTGCCGTCCTTCTTTTCTATTAAGGACGCGCCGGAAAGTGCCGCCGCCAGCTTATTCTCAAAAACCTGCGACGGCGAAAAGTTCTCCAATTGCAGAAAATAATCCGCCGCCATCTCGATCGCTTTCTTCGGCACCAGCCCCACAATTTCGCTGCCCACCGGAACCGCGCCGTAGCGCTCCGCCTCCCGCTTCACCATTTCATACACGCGGTGCATCGGCGTCTGCTCGTAGTCCGTCAAATTAATAGAAACTTGCGCCAGGTTCCGCGCCTTCAATTCCACGCCCATCGACTTCACGTAGCGCAGCCCGCCACTGGAAAATCGTATGGCTTTGGCAATTTTGTTGGCAACGCCGATGTCCGGCGTATTCAAGTTCACGTTGTACGCCACCAGAAATTTCCGCGCGCCCACCACCGTCACGCCCGCCGTAGGATGCATTTTCGGCTCGCCCACGTCCGGCTGCCGCTCGTGATTCTTCTTCAACTCTTCCTTCATCCCTTCGAACTGCCCGCGCCGCACATTTTCCAGGTTCACGCGATCCGGCTTGGTCGCCGCCGCTTCATAAAAGAAAATCGGAATCCGGTAGCGCTTCCAAATTTCATTTCCCACGTTCCGTGCCAGCGCCACGCAGTCGTCCAGCGTCACGCCTTCCACCGGAATAAACGGCACCACATCGGTCGCGCCGACTCGCGGATGCGCTCCCTTGTGAAAATTCATGTCAATCAATTCCAGCGCTTTGCCCGCGCCCAGTATCGCCGCTTCCGCAACCGCGTCCGGCTCCCCCGCCAGCGTAATCACGCACCGGTTGTGGTCCGCATCCATCTCGTGATCCAGCACCCACACCCCAGGCACCGTGCTCATCGTCTGGATCAGCGCATCCACCTTCGCCTTATCGCGCCCCTCACTGAAATTCGGCACACACTCAATCAGTCGTCTCATATCCCGTCGCTATGCCTCGTAAGTTCCAGCGTTGCTCCAGTTCGAGTTTGCTTTTGTATCTAGGTTCCAGCTCTGCGATTGTATTGGCTTCCAGCTTTGCCTTTGCAGGCACCGCTGCGCCCTTTCCAGCTTGGTAGTGGCCGGTCTTTAGACCGCTTCTTTTTCTTCGATTTCTCCGCGAATCTCCGCGCCCTCTGCGTCTTTCTATCTTTCTTTCAGCCTTTCTTGTATCCAGCTTTTCGCTTTTCTGTCCTTCAATCCCGCAACCAAACAATCTCCCCACGCTTCATCGTCATCCAACAAGTATTCACTCCAAAATAGTAGGGAATTTCCCGATAGTCCGCCACTTCGAACACCGCCAAATCCGCCTGCTTGCCAACCTCGATCGATCCAATCTTCTTTTCCCGTCCCAACGAGAACGCCGCATTGATCGTCGCCGCCGCAATTGCTTCCGCAGGAGTCATCCGCAACCGCGAACACGCCAGCGACAAAATCATCGGCATGCTCAACGTCGGGCTCGTACCCGGATTGAAATCCGTCGCCAGCGCCACAATTGCTCCCGCTTCAATCAACTCTCGCGCAGGAGCATACTGCTCCAATCCCAAATGAAAATCACATCCCGGCAACAACGTCGCCGCCGTCCGCGATTTTCCCAGCGCCCGAATGTCCGCCGCGTTCAAACACTCCAGATGGTCGCAACTCGCCGCGTTCATCTCGATTCCCAGCCGCGTCGCGCCCGTGTTCGAAAGCTGTTCCGCATGTACTCGCGCCACCAATCCGTGTTCTTTTCCCGCTTCCAGTACTCTTCGCGAATCCCCAACCGAAAACGCTCCGCGCTCGCAAAACACATCGCAAAATTCCGCCAACCCATTCTCCGCCACTTCCGGAATCAGCTCTTCGCTAAGCAATTCCACGTATCGTCGCGTTCCACCCGGCTTGCCGCGGAACTCCTCCGGCACCACATGCGCGCCCAAAAAAGTCGAAACAATTTCCAGCGGCTGCTCTGCATCCAGTTCCTTGTGCAAGGATAAGACACGCAGCTCGCTCGTTAGGTCCAGCCCGTATCCACTCTTGGCCTCAATCGTAGTCGTTCCATATTCCGCAAACTGTGCCACAAATCCCCTCGCACGAATCTTCAACTCCTCCGCCGTAGCCGCCCGCAACTTCTTCACCGAATTCAGTATCCCGCCGCCTTTGCGCGCAATCTCCTCATAACTCGCGCCGCGAATTTTCAATTCATATTCTTCCGCTCGGCTAGCCGCATGAATCAAGTGCGTATGTGCATCCACAAATCCCGGCAGTACCACGCGCCCGCCCACATCCCATTTCTCCACTTTCTTTGTTTCTGGAAGTTTTTCAATTTTCGAGGCAGGACCAACCGCCGCAATCATTCCGTCGCGAATCAGAATCGCGCCATCGCGAGTTACGCCAATTTTCGAAAGCGCGTCTCCGCGCCGCGGCCCTCGCCCACGCACCGTAACAATTTCTGCAGCCCCGCTAATAAGAAGGGAATCGTTCACCGCGCCGTATTATGCCTAATCACCTTTCACTTTGCATAAAATCAAAAAGTTCAATTCCGCACCACGAACTAGCACGATTCAGACTTGCAGTCATGAATGAAGAACTACCGTCATTCCGAGCGAAGCGAGGACCGCTTCCTCTCTGGGCGCCTTTTGCGAGGAGAATCTCTCTCCGATGTAAGCCGCGCCAATGACGTATCCGCCCGTCTGGCCTTAATCCCCAGCGGCCGCCTTGGCGTTGTAGGCCGGAGCAAACACCTTCCGCGCCCAATCCTCAAGCGCCGCCGGAGTCGTATTCTTCTCCGACCGCGCCTCCAACGGCTTCAACCGCCCATCATTTGCCGCTTCATTCATCTCGCTCATCAGCGCAGCCGTCTTTCCCGGTATCCCCATCTGCTTCATCCCTTGCTCGATCAGAAAGTTCGGAAAATGTTTGTACGACAATTTCGGCTTTCCAATCGCTGCACCAATCGCCTTAGCGGCTTCGTCGTGCGATATATCCCGCTGGCCGTGCAGCTCACGCGCCGCAAATCCGGAAACGTCGCGTTTCCACAGCGCGTCCGCCGCAACCGTACCAATATCCCCTGTAGCAATCATCGGCATCTTCAAATCGCTGTCAATTCCACCCGCCAAAAATCCCATCGAATGCACTAGCGGAATCAACAGCAGAAAATTTTCCATGAACGGCCCCGGCCGCAGAAACAGCGCATTCAGGTTCGGCACCTGCTTCAGCTTTTCTTCAAACGTATGCAAAGCCTGAATCGGCCCAGTTTTGCTGGCGTGCTGCGCTCCAATACTGCTCAACAACACCACATGCGAAACTCCCGCAGCCCGAATCGCCTGGGTAATCGCCGTGCTCATCTTGTCGCCCGACGCCAGCAATTCAGGATCTTTGGCTCGCGGCGGCAGCAATACGTACGCGGCGGTCGCGCCTTCGAACGCCCTTGTCAGCGCAGCCACATCATTGGCGTCGGCAGTCACACTCTCCGCACCCAATTCGGTAAGCTGCCGCAATTTATGAGCGTCCCGCCCCACAGCGCGCACTTTCTCGCCGCGCTCCAGCAGCTTCTTCGCCGCCACCGATCCCGTATTCCCCGTAGCTCCCATGACCACGAACATGTAGTCTCCGTTTTCCTCTTCATGTAGCGGCGGGTTGTGCCCCGCCGTGTTTCTGGGCTCTCGCTTCTTTATCTTTTGAACGCGTATTCAATCGGCCCGATTGCAACGCGACCGCCATTTTCTACTCTTCTCTGCGTCCTCAGCGAACTCTGCGTCAAGAAAAGCCGTCGCCCCCACTCGAACTCATCGGTACCTTCACATCTTTCTGGTTCGCAAACTCAATCGCCTCCGCATACCCCGCATCCACATGCCGAATTACGCCCATGCCGGGATCATTCGTCAAAACTCGTTCAATCCGTGCCGCCATCTCAGGCGTGCCGTCCGCCACCGTCACCTGCCCCGAATGTTGCGAGTAGCCGATTCCCACTCCGCCGCCATTGTGAATCGAAACCCACGATGCCCCGCTAGCCGTATTCACCAGCGCATTCAGCAGCGGCCAATCCGCAATCGCATCCGACCCATCCAGCATCGATTCGGTCTCGCGATAAGGCGAAGCCACGCTCCCGCAATCCAGATGATCTCGCCCAATCACGATCGGCGCCTGCAATTCGCCTTTTGCCACCAAATCATTCAACGCCAAGCCAAATTTGTCCCGCTCGCCATAACCCAGCCAGCAAATCCGCGAAGGTAATCCCTGAAACTTCACTTTCTTCTGCGCCAAACTGATCCAGCGCTCCAAATGCTCATTGTCCGGAAACATTTCCAGAACCAGCTTGTCTGTCCGCACAATATCCGAAGCTTCTCCAGAAAGCGCCGCCCACCGAAACGGTCCTTTGCCCTCGCAAAACAGCGGACGAATGTATGCCGGCACAAATCCGGGAAAGTTGTAGGCGTCCTTCACGCCCTGCTGAAATGCAAAGGTCCGAATATTATTTCCGTAATCAAAAGTCACCGCTCCCAGCTTTTGCAAATCCAGCATTCCCTGAACATGCTCCGCCATCGCCTGCATCGAATGTTTCTTGTATTCTTCCGGATCGCGCGCCCGCAGCTCCAGCGCCGCCGCAAGCGTCATCTTGTTGGGCACATATCCGCCGATGGGATCGTGTGCGCTGGTCTGATCGGTCAACAAATCCGGTACCACGCCGCGCTTCGCCAGCTCCGGAATCAAGTCCGCGCAATTTCCCACCAGTCCAACCGAAGTCGCTTCGCCTTTGCGTACCGCATTTTTCAAAATCCGCAGCGCCTCATCTAGGCTGGTCACCAGCACATCAATGTAGCCCGTCTTCAACCGCTTCTTAATCCGCTCCGGGTCGACATCAATCCCCAAAAACGCCGCACCATTCATCGTAGCCGCCAGCGGCTGTGCTCCGCCCATTCCACCGATTCCGCCGCTGACAACCAGCTTTCCTTTTAAGTCTCCGGCAAAATGTTTTTTCGCTGCCGCTGCAAACGTTTCATACGTCCCTTGCAAAATTCCCTGCGTCCCGATGTAAATCCAGCTTCCCGCGGTCATCTGTCCGTACATCATCAATCCCGCGCGATCAAACTCATGAAACTTGTCCCAATTGTTCCAGTGACCCACCAGATTCGAATTGCAAAGCAAAACGCGGGGCGCGTATTCATGCGTGCGAAATATTCCCACCGGTTTTCCCGATTGCACCAGCAGCGTTTCGTCGTTCGCCAATCCGCGCAGCGATTTCACAATCGCGTGAAAACATTCCCAATTGCGCGCCGCTTTTCCCGTCCCGCCGTATACCACCAGGTCTTCCGGCTTCTCGGCGACCTCCGGATCCAAATTATTCATCAACATGCGCAGCGCCGCTTCCTGCTGCCATCCCTTGCAGGAAATCTCCGCGCCCCGCGCCGCCCGAAACGGCCCTTTGCTCAATCCTGTCCCCGCCACAGTTTTCACCGTACTCATCGCCATCTCTCCACAACGCATCTTACCAGCTCTTAATGCAGCTGCGGCGGGGATGCCGCTGCTCTTTCTTAGCCCGTCGTAGCGCCGGGCTTTTGCCAGCTTCTTCAGCAACACGGCCGCTCTTTGCTGGGCGCTATGCCGCCCCGCGCTGCGAAGCTGACTTTGGCGTAAAGCGTTGAAAAGTGAGGATTGAAAACAAGCCCTTGGAGAATGCAAGTCAGCTTAACAACGGTTTGCAAAACGAAGGCGAATCCGGCATCAATGCGTCGAACCTGCGCTAGCCCCGACCACCAAGTTCGAGCCAACGTTGCCAACCGGCAATCGCACCACCACCTGAGTCCCGCTGCCGTCCCCATCAGAATTAATTTCCATCGTGCCGCCGAGTTGCCGAAGTCTTTCCCGCATCCCGCGGATTCCCACGCCCGGCGTACCCGCCGACAACAATTCAAGTTTTTTGTCGGGCGCTATGCCTTTACCCTGATCCCGCACTTCAATTCGAACCTCGCCGTTCGCATGCACAATGCCGATGGTCGCGGTCTGGCTTTCCGCATGACGATGAATGTTTGTAAGACATTCCTGTACCAGCCGAAAAATCGCTGTCTCCACATCTCGCGGCAAACGTTCAAAATCCTCTGGCAATTCCAAGTCCACTTTGATTCCGCTGCGCTCCGTAAATCCGCGTATGTACCACCGCAGAGCCGACGCCAGCCCAGCCTCATCCAGCAAAGGCGGATGGAGCAAATAGGAAATGGTGCGAATATCCCGGGACATGTCATTCACAATGACCACGCTATCCGATACGGTCTTGGCGGACTTCGCGAGCCGTTCGATCTCCGTTCCCAAGTTAGACAGGTTCACCGCCAGAGCCGTCAGCGATTGACCGGCGCTGTCGTGCAATTCGCGGGCGATTCGGCGGCGTTCCTCGTCTTGCAATTGCAGCAGCCGCGCAGTCAAGTCGCCTAGTCCCTGGTTGGCTACGTCGAGTTCCTGGCTACGCTTGCGCAGCCGCTCTTCGAGGTCCTCATGAGACTCGTGCAGCGCTTCCATGTTGCGGCGGTTTCTTTCTCCAATGGCCAAGATGACGCTCGACGCGGCCAGGAACGCCGACATTCCAACGATTTGCAAGCCATCCGGGATTCCGAAGGAATGGATAGGACTAACAAACCAGTAGCGCACGCCAACGAGCGTGATCGCAACCGCCAGAATTGATGGGCCGAGCCCGCAGTACGCCGCGGAGAATGCCACCGCCGCCAGCAAGGCAAGATAAACCATATAGCGGCCGCCAGCCGGAATCGTTGCACCCGCAATCAACAACGCAAGCAACGTCGCCGCAATCGCGAACCCATATCTTTTGCGATTAGTGTCGAAGTAGACGGGAGTCGAGAAGTCTTCGGCTGAGCTCATGAGCCATCCCTTGCCGGAGCCGGGATTCCGAGCGCGAACCGATTCTAGCATAGCGTCGCTAACGCGACGAGCGCTCTAGCGGCAGTTGTATGGATTCCAAGTCAAGTTTGCAGTGTTAAACTTTCGCAAACTTAAGTTTATAGTCTACGACTCACATCGCGTACCCATGCGCTCTACAGGAACTTCTGTATTGACAAAAATATGAGGGCCCTTTATTAGCTAAAAGCCCGCCTGAATCCACATTTCCTCTAAGGTTATAGCCCGATGCCCTCACTGCATGCTCGTGCACACGCTTCTTCTGTATTTGTGTCAAATGACAATGCGGTCGTATCCTTGCAGCGCATTCGCGCCTTGCTGGTCTCACCCGACATGGACGTCCGTCGCCCATTAGTTCGAACGCTAGAGGCTTTATCCGTCGACGTGATGGTGTGTTCGACGCGAGCGCAAGCCGAAGAATTGCTCTCGCGGCAAGCGGTTGAAATCGTTTTCTGCGATGAGCGCTTGCCGGATGGTTCCTACTGCGATCTGATTCGTTCATTCGGCCCTGACGGCGAAATTCCCCGCGTCGTACTCATCACGCGCACCGGCGAATGGGAACTCTATTTCGAAGCCACCAGCAAGGGTGCTTTCGACGTGATCCGCTCTCCGTGGTACGCGACCGACGTTGAGCTCGCGGTGATCCGCGCCTGCCGAGAGCAAGATTCCCCCGCATCTGCTCGCATCGCAGCAGCGCAACCAAATCGTTCCCGCCCCACGGTTCCAATCGACGCTTCTGGTTTTGCTACCCACGCTTCGTAATGGAGCAGCGGCGGGGACACCGCTGCTCTTTCCTGGACTCGGAATCAGCTTTTCCTAGAGCCGGGCTTCAGCCCGGCTCTGCAATAGCATCGCCGGCAATCCTACCGTCCTGCCATAGCGCTGAAAAATCCCGTCCACCCGCGGCCAGCCAGTTCCGGCGATCCACAGTAAGAAGTTATACTTGCAAGGTAAGCTTGCAAGTATAACTGTTCTTCGGTATCATGGTGTTGCTATGCCGCGAAAGTCCCTGGACGTTTCCGTGAGCGACCTGATTCAAGCGCTTGGGCTGCTGGTGCGCCGCGCCCGCGCCGCCGCAGCCAAGCACGAGCTTTCCTTGACCGAGGCCGCGGTAATGAAGCGCCTCGCCACAGACGGCCCCGCAACCACCGCCGATTTGGCCCGCGCGGAAAGCATGAAGCCGCAGTCGATGGGAGCCACCATCCTAGCCCTGGAAGAAATGGGCATGGTCGCGCGCAAGCCGCATCCGACCGACGGCCGCCAGGTGAATATTGAACTGACCGCCAAAGGCGCGGCCGTGCGCAAAAGTACCCGCGATGCAAAACGTACCTGGCTGATACAGGCCATTACCCAGCTCAACCAACACGAAAGGGAAACGCTGTTTGCAGCTGGCGAGATCATCAAACGCCTGGCCCAGAAGTGACCAACAAAGAAGTGACCAGCAGGGAAGCGACCCACCGAACAGTGACCAACAAGAACGCACATACCCAGCGGCTGAACAGGCCCGAAGTCAGCCCCGACACCCAGCAGACCTCTTTCCTCGGCTCCATCTCGCACGCCTGGCGAGCCCTGCGCCACCGCAACTTCAAACTGTTCTTTTTTGGCCAAAGCATCTCTCTGGTCGGCACCTGGATGACGCGTCTGGCCATAACCTGGCTGGTGTATCGGCTGACTCACTCCGCCCTGCTGCTCGGCATCGTAACTTTCGCGGGACAAATCGTTTCGTTCGCGGTCGGGCCGGTTGCGGGCGTGTGGGTTGAGCGCCTCAATCGCCAAAAGCTGCTGATGTGGACACAGGCCGCCGCTTCGGTCCAGTCACTCGCCATGGCTGCGCTCACGCTGGCGCATGTCATCAACCTCTGGGAAATTATCGTTCTCGCCACTCTGCAAGGCCTGATCAATGCATTCGACATGCCTGCTCGCCAATCTTTCCTGGTACAGATGGTTGAAGATCGCAACGATCTCAGCAACGCCATCGCCATCAACTCCTCGATGGTAAACGCCGCGCGCCTGGTCGGCCCCGCTATCGCCGGCTTGCTGATCGGAGCTGTCGGCGAAGGTTGGTGCTTTCTACTCGATGGCGTTAGCTACTTTGCGGTGATCGCGTCTTTGCTGCTGATGCGCATCATGCCGTTGCCGATCCACCGCACTGCCGCCAGCGTAGGTGAGCAAATCCGCGAGGGTTGGGACTATGTCCGTACCTTTCGCCCGATCCGCACCATTCTTCTGCTTTTTTCCCTTCTCTGCCTAATGGGCTACCCCTTCGCCGTGCTCCTGCCGGTGTTCGTTGGAGAAGTTCTCAACGGCAACGCCACTACACTTGGCTGGCTGACCGGAGCCGCCGGAATCGGCGCGCTGGCGTCGGCGCTGTCCCTTGCCATCCGCAAGTCAATCCTCGGACTCACTCGCATGCTTCAGACCGCGGCCGCGATCCTCGGAATCGCTCTGATTCTTTTCGGCTTGTCCCACGCGTTGTGGCTATCGCTGGCAATCATGTGTTTTGTCGGCTTCGGCCTGATGCAGAGCGCGGCCGTCAGCAACACCATCATCCAGGCGCTGGTGCCAGAGGACAAACGCGCCCGGGTGATGAGCTATTACACCATGGCCTTTTTCGGCGCAGCGCCATTCGGCAGCCTGCTAACTGGCGCGCTGGCCCACCGCATAGGAGCGCCCCACACGGTCATTCTTACCGGCGCGTTCTGCGCCGCCGGCGCGTTGTGGTTCACGTTCGAACTGCCCAAGGTCAGAGCGGTCATGCGGCCGGTCTACCAGCAGATGGGGCTCTTGCCTGCCCGCGACCTAGAACTGATTGCCGACATTCCGGAAGCTGCGCGATGACATCTCGAACAAACTCAACCATTCTACTGCTAAGACGGCCTAACAAAACCTTCTCCTAACCAGTCGCAGGATCGGAAAGCTGTTCCCGTCAATGCTAGAATGCTCAATCCATGAGCACTCCTCTGCTTCCAGATGCCTTGTGGAATCTGATTCAACCGCTGCTGCCACCCTCACCGCGCCGCGCAGACCCAAGGGAGGCAGACCTCGTTTGCCAGACCGTGCTTGTCTCACGGGAATTCTGTTCGTCCTGCGTAGCGGAATACCATGGGAGATGCTGCCGCAGGAACTAGGCTGCGGTTCTGGCATGACATGCTGGCGAAGGCTACGTGACTGGCAAGAGGCGGGCATCTGGCAACTGATCCACTTCTCGTTGCTGGACTGGCTGTCACGTTGCGGGGAGATTGATTGGTCGCGGGCCGTCGTGGACGGCAGTTCGATCCGGGCAGTTTTTGGGGGCGGCAGACGGGAAAACTGACCTGAGCCAATCGTAACGACTCGCAGCAAGCGCTCGCACTGGTTGATGCCATCCCCAGCTTGCAGGGAGAGCGGGGACGCCCACGGCATCGTCCGGACTGCGTATTGGGCGACCGTGGTTATGACGCGGAGTCAATTCGGCAAGGTCTGCGTGCCCGCAATATCGTCCCCTTTCTAGCGAAGCGCAACACCGAACATGGCAGCGGACTGGGGCGATGGCGATGGGTGGTCGAACGGACCTTCGCTTGGCTGAACCAGTTCCGGCGCCTGCGGGTGCGCTACGAAAAGCGGGCGGATATTCACGAGGCATTCTTGTCGTTGGGATGTGCTCTGATCTGCTGGCGCTTCCTGCGTATCGATTGGGCGGCAGAGTGAAAATTAGCTTTGCCCGCAATTCATTGACCCCCCTAAGCGTCCGGCCTACTATTGGACGGCTCCCATGATCGACCAAACCATCTCGCACTACCGCATCATCGAGAAGCTCGGGCGCGGCGGCATGGGCGAGGTCTACTTGGCTGAGGACAAGCGGCTCGACCGGAAAGTCGCAATTAAATTCCTCCCAGCAGAAGTCGCGACCGATGAGCGAGCCAAACAACGTCTGCTGCGAGAGGCCAAGACCGCGGCCACTCTCGATCACCCGAATATATGCGCTATCTACGAGGTCGGGCAGGAGGGCGATCACAGCTTCATAGTCCTTCAGTACATTGAAGGGGAAACATTGGCTTCGAGGCTCAAGCGCCACCTGCCAGATTTACACGAGTCGCTCGCGATTGCGTCACAGGTTGCCGACGCCCTGAACGAAGCGCACGCACGGGGCATCATTCATCGCGATATCAAGCCGGAAAACATCATGCTCACGACGCGCAACCAGGTGAAGGTGCTCGATTTCGGTCTGGCAAAGGTGTTGCGCGATTCAAGCATCATCGAGGCGGATACGGTCAGCATGTTGAGCACGCCGGGAATGGTGATGGGCACGGTGCCATACATGTCGCCAGAGCAGGTGCGCGGCGAGGCGTTGGATTGTCGCAGCGATATCTTCAGCTTCGGCACTGTGCTCTATGAATTGCTGAGCGGGCGGCGGCCCTTCGAAGCGAAGAGCTCGGCAGAGGTCATCTCCGCAATCCTGACCGCGGAACCGCCGCCGATTAGTCGCTTCAGCCTTGGCCACAGCCGCAGTGCCCAAGAGGAGCTGATACGAAAATGCCTTGAGAAGGATGCGGCGCTGCGCTACCAGACGATGGGAGATTTGATCCCTGACCTACAGCAAATCCGCCGCGAATACGAGACCGGACAGTTTACGCCGAAGGCCAAGACAGCAGGTGTAAAAACGAAGCCGGCCATTACCGGCCCTGAGGTCAGCAGATTTCGGGTTTCAAAGCTTGGGCTCGGGTCGATCGTGGCATCCATTGTGCTGGCGCTGGCGGCAGGCGTGTACGTGTATTCATCACGGACTGTGAAGCATCCTCCTGCGTCGGGTGCGGCTGTCATGTCCTCCAACTCTGTGGCCTACGACGCCTACATGCGCGGGATGGTCAATGTCAGCAGCGAGAATCCAGCCGACAATCAGGCTGCCATCAAACTATTCGAGCAGGCCGCAGCTGCTGACCCAAACTTTGCCTCCGCCTTTGCCGAGCTGTCCCGCGCCTACACTATCAAAGCACGTTATGTTTCGTCCGGTGCGGAGAGGAAGAAGTCGTATGAGGATGCTGAAGTCGCTGTGAATAAAGCGCTCGCGATAAACCCCAATCTGGCGGAAGGCAATTTTGCTCGCGGTCTGATGTTGTGGACGCCCTACAAGCGCTTCCCTCACGCGCAGGCGATTCAGTCGTACCGTCGAGCGATCGAATTGAATCCCAATTTCGATGAAGCGCATCACCAACTGGGATTTGTCTACCTTCACATCGGCATGCTCGACAAGGCACAGCAAGAGATTGAAAAGGCATTGGCTATCAATCCGGGCAACACGCTGGCGCGGTACCGCTTGGGCGTCATCGATATGTGCCGGGCCAAATACGCAGAAGCCTTTCAGATATTCAATAGCACTCCGCTCGAACAGAACCCTGAACTCCTGGCATTTTATTCATCCAACGCTTTATTCCGGCTGGGGCGGAACGAGGACGCCTCGGCGTTAATTGAGCGATACTTCAAAGACTATTCGAAAGATAAAGGTGGGATGGTTACCAGCGTGAAAGCCATGATGCTGGCCAAGGCTGGGAAGAATAGCGAAGCAGAAGCCACGATCCAGCACGCTATCGAGATCGGCCGTGGTTACGCTCACTTCCATCACACGTCTTATAACATCGCTTCCGCTTACGCTCTTATGAATGAGCCAGAGCAAACGATGAAATGGTTGCAAGTGACCGCCGATGAGGGCTTCCCTAATTATCCGCTATTTGAGGGTGACGCTCAGTTGGATAACGTGAGGAAGGACCCGCGGTTTATTGCATTTATCGCGCAGCAGAAGCAGCAGTGGGAGCATTTCAGCGCCACATTGTGACTACAGTCGAAAAGATTTTTCCCCGCCTCGCCGAGACAGACACAACCAACAACGTAGTTAACCTTCTGAGCGAACAGCGCCTCGCTGACGGCGGATACACTAGTCCGAAACTGCGCGCATGAATAGCATCGTCGCTCCTGCCAGTCGCTAGCGCCGCACTGTGCACCACATTGACTCACCACCATGAGTCATATAGTCATATAGACTCACGACTATGGCCAAGCGCCTTCAAGTGATTCTAAAGGACCCTGAATACCGGGAAATTCAGCGGGCAGCCCGCTCTCGCCGCATGTCCATCGCTCAGTGGGTCCGCCAGGCCCTGGAGCTGGCGCGCCGGCATGAACCTGGCGCCGGCACCGGCAAGAAACTCGACGTAATTCGTGCGGCGGCACAGCATGAATTTCCTTCGGGCGATATCGCCAAGATGCTCGCGGAAATCGAGAGTGGATACGGGGCGGGTCCCCATTCTTGATTCTGGTCGATTCCAATATCCCGATGTACCTGGTGGGCGCGCCCCATCCCCGCAAGGCCGACGCCGACGCTCAGCGACTACTGGAAAACCTTATCAGCCGCCGGCAACGCTTGCTGACGGATGCCGAGGTTTTGCGGAAAATCCTGCACGTTATGTGTCCATAAATCGCCGCGATGCCATTCAGCCTGCCTTCGACGCCTTACTTGGCATCGCCGACCAGGTGCTTGTAGTCGAGCGGTCCACTGTCGTTCGCGCCAAAAAGATTGTGATGGGACACACACAAGTGTCCGCGCGCGATGCACTGCATCTGGCGGTTATGGAGCAACATGGAATCGAGCGAATCCTCTCCTTTGATTCTGGTTTTGACGGCTTCCCTGGCGTTAGTCTTCTGTCCTGAACTGAGGATGGTTCTCATGAGGCCAGTTTCTCAAGTGCATGCCTCGTTGCGCCACTACGGGCGGTAGAGTAAAGTGACGCTTGGACAATGAACTACGGAACGCTTCCCTCCAAGTTCCTACATGCTCTCGATACGTGGCCCAGTCCACGCGCGCAAATGTTTCCTACTGCAGCTGGCTGGCAGAACATTTCCAGCGACGAATTGCTGCGCCGTACGGCAGGTTTGGCGCAAGCGCTGTTCGAACTCGGCGTAAAACCCGGCGACCGCGTGGGACTGTTCGCCGGCAACCGGCCCGAATGGCATACCGCCGATTTTGCCATCAACGGAAACGGCGCTGTCACCGTTCCGGTCTATTTCAAGGAGTCGCCGGAGCGCGCTGCCTACATCCTGAAACATTCCGAGGCCAAAGTAGTTTTTGTCGCCGGCACCGACCAACTGATTTCACTGCTGGCGATTCGCAGCGAACTTCCCCAACTCGAACACATCATCGTTGCCGATGCCGGAGACCAACTGCCGCCTGATAGTCTGCGTTACGAAACTTTGATAGCGCTAGCGGGCGGCGCGGAAGTCGCCTCCTACCGCATGCGCGCTTCGCAAGTTCTTCCCGGGCAACTGGCTTCGATCATCTATACGTCGGGAACCACCGGCGAGCCCAAGGGCGTGATGCTTACGCACACCAATTTTTGTTCGAACGTCGCAGACGTTGGCGCCGACTTCTCTTTGCGTTCGCAGCAGGATGTCGCCATTTCATTTCTGCCGCTGGCGCATGTGTACGGCAGAACACTTGATTATATTTATTTATTTCAGGGAGTGCCCATCGCCTACGTGGAAGCGGTGGAAAACGTCGCGCAGGCGCTGAAAGAAATTAAACCCACAGTGATGGCGGCGGTGCCGCGCGTCTTCGAAAAAATCTACGCCAAGTTGATGGAGCAGGGAAGCGCCGCTTCTGGATTCAAGAGAACGATCTTTGCGTGGGCCATGCGCGTTGCGGAACGCTCGGCCGCCTGGCGCTGCGGAGACTCTACCGCGAGTCCGCTGCTGAAAATACAATGGGCGCTGGCCGACAAACTGGTGTACGCGAAGATTCGCGAAGGCACCGGCGGACGGTTGCGAATTATTTCTTCGGGCGGCGCTCCGCTTTCGAAATCGCTGGCGGAGTTTTTTTGGAGCGTTGGCATTCCGATTTACCAGGGTTACGGCTTGACGGAAACTTCGCCCATCGTTTCCAGTAATTTTCCGCGCAATCGCGTGGGCAGTTCCGGATTGCCGATTCCGAATTGCGAAGTGAAAGCCGCCGATGATGGCGAAATTTTGGTGCGTGGTCCGATGATCATGCAGGGTTATTACAAACGTGCGGAAGCCACGCGCGAAGTGATTGACGAGGAAGGATGGTTTCATACCGGCGACATTGGCTACGTGGACAAAGACAATTATTTGTTTATCACCGACCGCATGAAGGATTTGCTGAAAACTTCGGCTGGAAAATTTGTGGCGCCGCAGCCGATCGAAAATTCCCTCAAAAACAGTCCGTACATCTTGAATGCGATGGTGGTTGGCGACCGGCGAAAATTTATCGTGGCGCTGGTGGTCCCGAACTGCAAAACCGTTTCCGCGAGAGCCGCGGAAAACGGAATCACAGTCAATTCCGGCGAAGACGTCGCGGCGCATGCGTTCACGCGCACTTTGATTCATGCGGAAATTCAGCGGCTCACGACAAATCTGGCGCAATACGAAACCATCAAACGGTTCGCGTTGTTGCCCGGCGATTTCACCTTCGACAATGGCGCGCTGACGTTTACCATGAAGTTGAAACGCCGCGTAGTGGAAGAGCAGTACCACGACGTGATCGAATCGCTCTACGCTGATGTTGCCGAGCCGCGGCCCGTGATTCAGGACTGAGAACAGATCAGAGAAGAAAAACCAACTTGCGCGGGCGGCGAGATGGTCCGTGGTGAGTCGTTTTATCGGCGGGTCGATTTCCTTTCATAATTTGTTCTTTGCGTTTTGCCGTTTTACAATTTGATTCGTACCCTCTTTGTAGCGTCAATCGAGGTCAAAATGTCTGACCAGTTGGTGATTGCAGGCCGCGCGTTTTCTTCGCGGCTGATTGTGGGCACCGGAAAATACCGGAGCTTCCAGGAAATGGCGCGCGCGCATGCCGCGTCCGGCGCGGACATGGTTACGGTTGCGGTGCGCCGAGTGAACCTCACGGACAAGACGAAAGAATCGCTGATCGATTTTATTCCGCGCGACAAAATGTTTATTTTGCCGAATACCGCGGCGTGCTACACCGCCGACGAAGCGATTCGCACCGCGCGGCTCGGACGCGAGTGCGGACTCTCCAACTGGGTGAAGCTTGAAGTCATTGGGGACCAGGAAACTCTTTATCCTGATACCGAGCAACTGATTGAAGCGACGCGCGTTCTGGTGAAGGAAGGATTTGTTGTTCTGCCTTACACCAATGACGATTTGATCGCGGCGCGAAAGCTAATTGACGCCGGAGCCGCCGCGGTGATGCCGCTGGCTGCTCCGATCGGCTCCGGCATGGGAATTCAGAATCCGGCGGCGCTGCGAATTCTGCGCGAGCGAATTACCGAAGTTCCTATGATCGTGGATGCCGGCGTTGGAACAGCTTCCGATGCCGCGGTTGCGATGGAACTTGGCGCCGACGGAATTTTGATGAACACCGCCATCGCGGAAGCTGCCGACTCGGTGCTGATGGCGGAAGCCATGCGCGACGCGACCATTGCGGGCCGCAAGGCGTTTCTCGCTGGCCGCATGGCAAAAAAACTTTATGCTTCCGCTTCCTCTCCTCTCACTGGCGTTGTGCGTTAGTCCTCGGTCGTCCTTTTTTGATTGGTCATGCGTGCACGGCGAAAAAATCCTTGTGGCGCATACTAGCGAAGGAAGAGAGATTGCTCGCTTCGCTCGGAATGACGGAAATCCCTGGGACTGCTTAGTGTGTGGTCGATTGAAACATACTTGGCCTGAATAAAACCGATTACAACTTTTGCGAATTCGTTCGGCAATTCCAAGTGAGCAAGATGGCCGGCATTGCTGAGAATAATTCTTCGCGAGCGAGGGATTCCCGCTTCGATAGCGCCGGCGTGAGCATGCACGTCTGGAATATCGGCGTCACCGACGAGTAAGAGCGTTGGAACGCGGATTTCTGGCAGGCGCGGTAGAGCCGGCTTGGCTGGGAGTTCAAAGTCCGGATGCGTCAAATCTTGGGGACTTGCCGCAAGCAATTCGGCCATGCGCTTCTGGGCAGCATCGTGGCCTGGGGCGATCAAATATTTGTCTTTTACGGCTGCCGCAATTGCGCCCTGCACGTCGCCTTTTTCCAAAGGCTTGCCTAGAACGCTGCCACGATCGAGAAAGTGCTTCGAGTACGGCATTCCTCCTACGACCGCGCCCACCAACACAAGTTGCTGGACGATCTCCGGATGGTCGAGGGTGAAATGGATGGATATTTCACCACCGTGGGAACTTCCGACAATCGCGGCGTGACTTACGTTCAGGTGCCGTAGCAGGGCGGCTAGATCGTCCGTGGCAAAATGCCCGTCCGTTGCCGCCGAGGCGCGTCCATACCCCGACGATCGTACCGGACGGTGTGAAAGTGCCGGCAGAACTCCGGCCAAACGTGACTCCAAGCGGCGGAATCGAGTACGCCATCGTGGACCAGCACGACGGTTTGCGGGCCGGAACCGCATTCTTCGTAATAGATTTTTCCGTTTTCGACATTGAGAAACGAGCCGGGAATCGAAGCGGGCAATGGGGTTGGCGTTTGCGCCGGCGCCGCGTGAGCGGTTGCAAGAAAAAGAAGAGCGGCGATGTTGCAAGACAGTCTCAAGATTCGACCTTCGGGTAGACTCTGCGGCACCCAGATTCCCTAGCGCAGATCGGCTGACAGGCTAGTTTGAAACGGGCTCGGCTTTCTTGGCCTGGGCGTTTTTGTATTCTTTCTTGAGTTCCTCAGTTTGCTGATCGACCTGCTGTTTCAGCGATTCCATTCTCTTTTGCATGACAGGCCCCATCGCCTGGATAGCTTCGCCCATCATCGCTGGCATGTCTTTGAGCATTTTCTTTCCTGTGGCGCCGGAATAGAACGCGACCAGCGCATCGACGTCGCCCTTGGTTAGATACTTCTGATAGACGGGAACCATGGCGACTAACATTTCGTCCCACGGAAACGACTTCATAAAATCGTCCGTGGTCTTGTTTACACGGTCTTCGAAATCAGGCGGGAGGTTGTCTTTGTCTCTCAAATACTGTTCGTGAATCATCTGGTGTGTCTGTTTGATCATCACATCGACCATTTGCCGCATCATGTCGCGTGAGTGCATCACGTCTAGATATTTCTGGATGTCTTCCTTGGTGGCTGGGGCGTCGCCGGGATTTTGCTGTGCGACGATGCCAGAGACGAAGAACAGGGCCAGGATTAGAGTCAGAGTGAGTTTCTTCATTCGATTCACCTCGAGGAACGTAGTCGCATGGTGATGGTTTGATGCACGGATGTCACGCCTGGGCTTGGGCCTGGGCTTGGGCGGCTTTTTTGGCCAGGGCGGAGTCGTAGCTTTCGCCGTAGATGGCGGGGACTTTGCTGCCCATGGGGCGGAGATAAGTGGAGAGCTGGCCGCGGTGATGAATAGTGTGGAGGAGGCCGAACTGGAGAAAGAGGACGGCGGGCTGCTGGAGCATGCCGCGGAAGTCCACGATTTTGACCAGTTGTTCGCCAGTGAGTTTGGCCAGGGCGTCGAAATGTTTGGCGTAGGCTTGTTCGTACCAGGAGGCGACTTCGAGGGACGTTTTCACGTTTTCTGGAATCGCTACGGCGGTGGGGTTAAAGACGCCATTGATGACGGTTGCGAGGAACATGTTGTCGGCGACGGCGATGTGGCGAAGAAGTTCGTTGGCGGTTTTGGCGCAAGCGTCGGGTTGATAGCTCACTTTGTCTGCCGGGACCGCTTCGAGGATTTTTTTGGTCGTGCGGCTTTCCGTTTTCAGCGAGCCGAGGAAAAAGTTGTGGAGCAGGAAGTGCCCTTGTTCGGGAGTCATTTCAACCATGGTGAGTCTCCTTTTCAGTCTGTGCGTCAGCTTTAGTGCAGAGAGCTGCATTCTACTCCTGAATCGCGGAGTCAGGCAGAAGTTGGTTAAGCGGCAGTCCTTGATAGGGCAAGCGGATGATGGGGAGGCAGGTCTTGCCTTTCGCGGCCGGAAAATACGACCACGTGAGGCGACAATTCCAAGGCTTAGGCCTACCAGGTGTAGACCCGACACCCGGGGCGCCCGCCACACGAAAGCTAGAAAAAGACCGGGAACCGGTGCTAAAACCAGTCAGTTTTTCAGCCAGGGAAAGAGCCGGCACGGCCCCGAGAAGTCCGGGGTAAGCATGCCGCGCCCTACGGGAAGAACGTGGACTCGCGGCGAAGTACTTGTAGCAGTGCTTCGTATAAGATGGATAGGGGAGGAGGAAATATGGGAACTGGTGCTAGAGAAAAAGCGGCTGTGCGATGCACGATTGCGCCGTGGCTGTCGGTGCGCGGGAGCGCGAAGGCGGTGGAGTTTTATAAGGCGGCGTTTGCGGCGACGGAGGCGTTTCGGCTGGACGGGCCTGATGGGAGCGTGGTGGCGCGGTTATCGGTGGACGGAGCGGAGTTTTGGGTGGGGGATGAATCGCCGGAACATAAGAACTTCAGTCCTGAGACGATTGGCGGGGGATCGGTGCGAATGGTTTTTACGGTGGCTAATCCGGATTCTGTGTTTGCACGAGCGGTGAAAGCCGGAGCGACGGAAGTGCATCCCGTAAGTGAAATGCATGGTTGGAGAGTTGGGAGAGTGGTGGATCCCTTTGGGCATCATTGGGAGATTGGGCGGGAGGTTGGAGAGTAGGTGGGCGTTTCTTATTGTGGGTTATACCGCGCACAGCCCCGCTGCGGCGGGCACGCAGGAGTGGCTGTGCTACTGGCGGCGAGGGCGGCGGGTGTGCTTGGGGCGGATGTTGTGGCGTGGGCCGCGTTGCGGACAGAGTCCGATCGGTTCGGGGTAAACACAAGAGTGTCCTAGTGCCAAAGATGGATGCTGGCCGAATCGGCGTTTGAAGTTTGGAAGAGTAAAAGGAAAGAACGGCCGCATAAACCCGCCGATACAAAAACCGAGTCGTGCTTCGGCTATTGATTCTCTGGCGTGCGTGGGGTGGCTGGAGGCGTGGTGACTTGATGGGTTTCGCGCCTGGGCGGAGCTTGGATTATTTTCGGGGCTTGTTTCTTTGGTTTTTTCTTTTCGCGGCCACGTCTGTCTCGGTTTCCCATGTGCAGTAGAGTGCCATAACGCGGTGGCTGGCGTCTAGTGCGGCTGGTGAAGAGCGATCAGAGGCCGGAAAGTGCAAACCGGAAATCGAAATCATTTTCGATTTCCGGTTTCAGGCAGGCGATCCCTCGCCGGGCGTTCAATTGCCGGTGGGCTGAGTTTGGGCTACGGACGCTGACGCGTCGCAGGAGCCGACGTCCTTGACCAGTTTTTTGGCTTCGAAAGTCAGGGCACCAGATTCATTTTTGGATTTCTGGCCCTTGAGTTCGACGCGCTGACCCGGCTTTAGAATGAGTGCATTGGTGGCGAGGACGTAGGACTTTTTGTTTTTTTCGTCCACCAAGCGCAGGCCGTCGTCGGCGGGCTGTACGCAGCCAGAAACCACGCCGCGGTGATGGAACGCGAGAAAGAGCACGCCCGCGCCGCCGGCCGCTGCGCCTACGCCGATGCCAATCGCTTTTCCCGAGCCGTAGCCGCCGCTGGGAGCCACGTATCCGGGAGTGCCGGGTGTGCCGGTGCCGCCGGCCATGCCGCCGCCGTATTGTGCGGAAGCCTGAGCAGCAGCGAGCAAAACGAGTGCAAGACTTAGAGCGAGGCGCAGGAGGTTTTTGGTTACTGCGTGTCTGGTTCTGGGTGAAGAAATTGCGAGTTGCATGTCCATGTCGAGGACTCCTTTCGGTGATCTAACGGTAACGCTGCAGGCGAGGGCTGTTGTCACGTGGAAGTCAGGAAAAGGTATTTTCTTTTTCGTTGTTTCCGGGTGTTGCTTGACGAATTGGAGACGATTGTGGGGAGTGTAGGGAACGGGGACCGGAGTGGAGACGGCTCGACGGAGCGCACGTCAACAGAAAGGAGAAGAGAGCTTCCTCACTGCGCTTCGCTCCGTTCGGAATGAAGGCAAAAAGCAAAAAGAACCGACCTGAAGGTCGGCCGCTAGGAAGACTAGAAACAAAGACAAGAAGATGGACAAATGAGGCGGGGCGTGCATCGGCGCGGTCGTTACGATCACGGGGTTAGGAAAAGGATGTGCCAGAGGATGTCTACGCCGGCGTGGACCAGGGCGGAGGCGAAGATGGAGTTGGTTTTGCGCCAGGTCCAGCCGTAGACGAGTCCGGCGATGGAGGCTAACAGGACGTAGCGCCAGTTGGGGAAATGCAGGTTGGTGATGTGGGAGAAGCCGAAGAGGATGGAAGCGGCTATCCAGCCGGCGGTGTCGCTGTTGGTGGCGCGGGAGAGAAAATTTTGCAGCAGGCCACGGAAGAGGAATTCTTCTGGCCAGGCAGTGAAAAAAAGAATGGCGATCGAGAGAGGGAGGAAGGATTTCCATTCGTTGAAGTGAGGAGCGTAGACGAGGAAATGAATTTTCAGGCCAAGCGGAATGACAACGCAGGCGATGAGGACGAGCGCGCCGAGGATATAGAGAGTCCAGTTGGCGCCCCAGGCGATGTTGTAGCCGGCGTCTTTGCTGCGGCGGAGGAGGAGAAATCCTGCGATGGCGATGTTTACGGCGAGCATCACGGTGAAGATGTAGGCGAGGCGTCCGCCTGGGTAGGGCCAGAACCAGTGCGAGGGGCCGAACTTTACGGTGACCCAGATGGCGACGAGGATGAAAAGGTCCTGCCACGCGCCGGGGACGGCGGATTGCGCGCTAGACAGAAGGGCTAAAGGAAAAAAGATGAATGCGGCGACGGCGCCGAGTCGAGCGAAGGATGCGACGCCGGTGCCGAGGGCGTAGACGAGGAAGATAAAAAAAAGAATTACGCCCAGAAGCCAGCCGGAGGACGGTCCGGCGAGGGCAGCGATGCGATCGGGTAGATTGCGCGCGGCGAAGAGCAGCATCACAGCGAGAAAGAAAGAGAAAGTCAGAATGGTGGCCATGAAAGCGCGGCCGTGGGCGGCGGCATGCATGGTGAACATGGCTACAAGGGCGAAGATTACGACGAGCGCGGCCCACAGGCCGAGCGTTGGGAAGGGGCCGAGTTGGCGAGAGGAAGGCAAAAAAAAGTATAAGAGTATAAAACTACAAAGTACAAGTTAGGCGCGTTTGTGTGGTCGGCGGTGAGGTAGTACAAAGTTCAAGTATAAGTGAGGCGGCGATCGGGTGACGAACCGGTGAGGTGTGAGTGAGGAGGCTGGTGTACATCGATTGGATGCGGGGGTTGGCTTGCGTGTTGATGTTCGAGACGCACTGCTATGACTCATGGCTCTGCGCAAATGCGAAAAAAACGGAATTCTTCCGATATTCACAGATGGGCGGAACGCTGCCTGCGCCGCTGTTTCTATTTTTGGCGGGAGTATCGGTGGCGTTGGTGACTGAGAAGTTGCGTGGGAAGGGAGTTGCGCGCGGCGCGATTGCCAAGCAGGTGATGTGGCGCGGGGCGGAAGTGTTTGGGCTGGGAATTTTGTTTCGGCTGCAGGAATTCATTTTGGGGATACCGATTTCGCCGTGGACGGATTTGTTGCGGGTGGATGTGTTGAACATTCTCGGTTTGTCGATGATTTTGCTGGGAGTGTTGTGCTGGGTGGCGGGAGGCGGTGGTTCGGTTGCTTCGGCGACCGTGGTCCGGACGCGGAATTTGCTTTTGGCGTTGCTGGCGGCCGCAGCCGTGGCTTTGGCGACTCCGGCGATGTGGACTACGTGGCGGCCGCGATTTTTGCCCTGGCAAGTGGAATCGTATGTGAACGGCGTGCACATTTTTGATAAGCCGCAGGTGTGGCTGTTTCCGATATTTCCCTGGATGGCGTTCGCGTTTGTGGGATTGTCGGTGGGATTTTGGTTGTTTACGGATTATGCGCAGCGGCGGGAGGAGCTGGGATTTTTGGCACTGGCGTTGGCGGGTGCAGTGGCGTTTTGCGCGGCATTGGCGTTGGATCGCTGGGGGCCCGCTATCAATGAGGCGTACGACTACTGGCATACGAGTCCGAATTTTTTTCTGGCGCGGTGCGGCGTGATCGTGGTGATTTTGTGCGCGGTGTATGCGTGGTGCCGGCGGGGGCTTGGCCAGGTGGGATTCAGTCCTGTGCAGCAGTTGGGGAGGACTTCGTTGCTGGTGTATTGGGTGCATATCGAATTTGTGTATGGGAGATTGTCGATATTGCCCAAAGGGAAGTGCGGGATTGCGGCGGCTACGGCGGGGCTGTGCGTAATATTTGCGGCGATGTTGGGATTGTCGATGGCGCGGACGCGATGGAGTTCGCGGAGAGAGTTGGTGGGGTGAGGACGTTACGGAGAGAGATGCCGAAGAGTATAACGCAGTCCGCCATGGCGCTGTGCGGCACTTGAAGAGGATGAAATGGGTAAAGGGAAAAACAAAAACAGGGAAAAGAAAAAAAGACAAAGAACAGAAAAGAGCCGACCTCCAGATCAGGTCGAGATAAATTCCGGTCGGCCGGTACGGTTAGGGCTTGGGTTGTTGGGATTGGGGGATTTTGATAATGACTTCGTTGGGTTTGGCCAGGCCTAGTTCGTCGCGAGCGATGGATTCGATTTTGTGGGGATCGGTCTTGAGAGATTTTACTTCGTCGGAGAGTTCGGCGTTTTCTTTTGCGAGGCGGTTGATGTCGGACTGGACGCGCTCGATTTCTTGTTTGGTGCGGCGCATGGCGAGGAAGCCGTGAGTGCCGAAGATGTCGTGAAGGAAAAGGGCGAAGACGCAAAATAGTAAGATGGAGCGGCCGTATTGGGACCAGACCGAGGCGAGACTTGTTTGCTCGGGCATGCGATTAGTAAATTGAAATTAAAGAGATATGCCGGTCCGAGTCAAGTGCGGATGTGGACGCGGTTTCCGGCTCGCGCGAAATTCGGTGGCGTCAACACTGTGCGCGCGAAGATGTGAAGGTTCGTTTTAACGCACAGGACACAGAGCTCGCAGAGAAGAAACCATGAGGCGATGTGCGCCTAGCGTCGGCGCAAAGCCAGGAGTGGCTGTGCTACTAGGAGAGAATCCAGTCGGTGGCTTCGCGGGTGAGTTTGGCGGAGGCGGCGGGAGTTTCGGCTTCTACGTAGAGGCGGAGAAGGGGTTCGGTGCCGGAGAGGCGCATGAGCATCCAGGAACCGTCTTCGAAGGCGAATTTTGCGCCGTCGGTGCGATCTATGGACTTTATCTTGCGGCCGAGGAGTGTTGGAGATTCGGTTTTGGATTTCTGGATGGCCGAGGATTTTTGTTCGTCGGTGAGATGAAGATTTTCACGGGTGGGGGCGAAAGAGCGGCCGACCTTTTTGAAGAGTTGCTGAACTTGTTCGCTGATCGAGGCGTTGCGGGCCGCGATCATTTCGGCTACGAGGAGGCAGGCGAGGATGCCGTCTTTTTCCGGGATGTGGCCGCGAATGGTGAGGCCGGCGCTTTCCTCGCCGCCGAGCGCGATTTTATCTTCGCGGACTAATTGACCGATGTATTTGAAACCGACGGGAGTCTGGTGGACTTCTTGGCCGTGGAATTTCGCGGCGGCGTCGACGAGTTCAGAAGTGGCAACGCTGCGAGCGGCGGGCATTTTCCATCCGCGCGATTCGACTAGGTAGTCGTAGACCAGCGCCAGGATCAGGTTGGGCTGAATCCAGGCGCCGTCTGAATCTACGATGCCGAAGCGGTCGGCGTCGCCGTCGGTGGCGAGACCGGCAGTGGCTCTGGAGGAAAGAACGAGGTTGCGGAGCGGAGCGAGATTTTCTTCACTGACGTCGGGGCCGGTTCCGTCGAAGAGCACGTCGCGATTGGCGCGAATGGTTTCCGCGGGCACGCCGTGGTCGGCAAGAATTTTGTTGAGGTAGCCGGCGCCACAGCCGTGCAGCACGTCAATAACAAATTTCTTTTTGGAATTGGCGAGGACGTCGAACCTTACCAGTTGTTCCAGACGCTTGAGATAGTTTTCGCGGAGGTTGGTGGTTTCGGTGGGCTTGACTTGGACTTTGAGCGGAGGAACGCCACCGGCGGCGAAGAGCCTTGCGGCACGGCCTTCAATGTCCTTTGTGACTTCGGGGAGCGCTGGTCCGGCATCGGCGGAAGAAAATTTCAGGCCGTGATATTGCGCGGGGTTGTGACTGGCAGTGAAATTGACAGCGCCATCGAGTTTGGCGCGCTGAATTTCGTAAGCTACGGCGGGAGTGGGAGTGAAGGTGTCGCAGAGGATGGCGCGGATGCCATGTTGTTGAAGGATAGAGGCGGCCAGGGCGGAAAATTCTTCGGAGTAAAAGCGAGTATCGTAGGCGACGAGGATGCTGGGGTGGGTGCTTTTGCCTTTGACGTGTTCGGCGATGGCGGTGACAGCGAGACGGACGGATGCGAAAGTGAAATCGTCGGCGATGAGTCCGCGCCAGCCAGAGGTGCCGAATTTGATGGGAGAAGCGGAGATGCCCGGCGAAGCGCTCATGATGGGCTAGTGTAGCTCTGTCGGGGTAGAGTGGGAATAGGGAGTAGCGGGTAGTGAGCGCTATGGCTGCCGGTGAAAGCAGAATCCCGGCTCAGCCGACGCGCAACAAAAGATTCGATGAGAGTGCAGTGACGTATGACTCTGGCACCAGAAAACGCCCGCCTCAGAAGGCGGCCCCTACAAAGAGCAGGGAGGAACGGCGGGATAAACCCGCCGCTACATTTAAGAAGAATTCGAGCAGAGATGGCCAACGAAAGTTGGCCGCTAGCGGAGATTTGAGATGAAGCGGCGGACGGGTGCGCGGGTGGTGTTGGTGACGTGCGGGAGCTTGGCGGAGGGCCGGAAGACTGCTCGGGCGGTGGTGGTGAAGCGGTTGGCGGCTTGTGTGAATGTGATTTCGGCACCGGTGGAGTCGATTTATCGCTGGAAGGGGAAAGTCGAACAGGCGAGGGAGTCTCTGCTGATCATTAAGACTACGGCACGGCGATTGAAGCAGTTGCAGAAAGAGATCATGCGGTTGCACAGTTATGAGGTTCCGGAGTTTCTAGTGTTGCGAGTGGATTCCGGCTCGCGAGCTTATTTGGCGTGGCTGGCGCGAGAATCGGAGGGGCAGACATGAGCAAGCTTATCGTGAGTCAAGAATACAGCGTGCTTTTGGAGAAGGTTCCGGCAAGAGTGATCCGGAGGGAAAAGAGCGAACGAGGCATATACCGAAATTCTTTATGATCTTGACCGGCGGAGCAAGAGCTTGTCGCAGGTGGAAAGGAGCTAGCCGATTGACTGACGCTGCAGCTCGAAGACTTTGAGGGAAAGCGTTATCAGTTACCGCGTTCACAGCCTCTTGATGCACTGCGCTTTTTGATGGAACAGCACGGCCTGCTGCAACACCGAGCGTCGTGTCTGAAGTTCTGAACGGCAAGCGAGAATCAAAACCGCGGAAACGATGGCGGCGGTTTAGAATCATCAGTTCCATGGCGAGGACGGAAGTGGCGGCGACACCTCTAGCATAAACCGGCCCTAGAGGAGGTCTCGCCGTCTCGTCTCGACAAGCTGCGGCCCTTAATCGCGGAGAACGTCGAGGGTTTCAACGAGAGGTTCCGAGAGGAAGCACGTTGACCACGCCGGGAGCGGCGGAATCGTAAAAGCTGCGTGACTGATCGGGCGGAATCGGCCGATGCGGCTATTGAGATGGCCAGGCGCAGAGCCTTTCCGGCCATTCTAGGACTACCGGACCGTAGCTCCAGAAAACTGGTTGAGGAACTGCAGTGGAAGGCCCCTTAGGGCTTTGCGGTCGGCTGCCAGAGCTCAATCTTATTCCCGTCCAGATCATAGATCCAGGCAAAGCGGCCGTATGATTCATCCATGCGTTTGGGATCAATCTTTACTCCCTCTTGTTTTAAGCGGTCGAGCAAAGCATCCAGATCGTCCACAATGTAGTTGAGCATGAACGGTGCGTGGCTGGGATCGAAATAGTTACTGGAGGCGGGAAAAACAGTCCAAACTGTAACGTGCTCCTTCTGCGGGTCGTCGTGTTCGCGCCACGGAAGCATCACGCCTGCTCCTTTGTCAGCGAGTCCAAGATGCTTCGAATACCATTCGCGCATCTGATCACGATTAGCGGATTTGAAGAAGACACCGCCGATTCCAAGGATGCGCCCGCGCTGCTCCATTTTGACGGGCGGCTTCGACTTTTCAGGCTGTGGAGATTGCACTTGCTGTCCTCCTTTTGAGCAGATCGAGATGAGCAACAGCGAGCCGAGTGTAATTGTGCGCCACGGTATTCCTTGCATGTGCGGATTATACATCGATTCGAATGGAGAAAACGGCTCGCTCAAAAGCTGCCGCCATTCACCCTTTCTCGATCGCGCTTGAGGTCTCGAATTGGCTTGGCATCGCCCGTAGAGAACCAGGCTTGCGGGATCGCAAAGTATCCCAGATTAGTCACAATGGAATGACCGGCTCCGATTCGCGGCGCGTGGGTTACGTTGCGGAACTGGGCGAAGTATCTAGATTTGCGCGGGCGCGACAGTTGATGGGTTACGGTGGGATTGTAGCGAGCGAACATTCCAGCGGAGAAAAGACCCGGCGAGGGGCCATCACCAAGACAGGAAATGCGCACCTACGACGGGTAGTTGTTGAAGCGGCATGGGCATACCGGCACCGGCCAGGTGTGGGTGGAGTCTTGCGCAAGCGGCAAGAAGTGGTCAGCGCAGATGTCCGAGAGATTGCTTGGAAAGCACAGCATCGACTACACACGGCTATCAGAAGTTGACGGCACGGGGCAAGAACAAAAGAAAGGTGGTCACCGCAGTGGGACGCGAGTTATTGGGTTTTATTTGGGCCATCGGAGTAAAAGTAGAAGCCGCGCACAAGGAGCCCCTGCGGCAGGCAGCATAAGGTGAATTTCTTCTAGAACAGAGACTCAAAGGAGGCAGCGCAGGTAGCGGTCGAGGGGCACACGGAAAGGAGAATCCTCGATGAACCCCTTGCGGTCGGTCTTCGGACCCAACCCGCGTACTTAGTCCGAGGAAGCTCCCGACGGATCACGATTATGCGGTTTCGACCCGCGAATATCAGAGTGATCAACCGTCGCGACAGGCATCTCGGCCGCCACTTGCGCTGCCCTCTAGGAGGAATAAGAGTAATGACGAAGAAAAACAATTGCTGGTAGTTGACAGGTCATTCCATATTAGGGGTTCATCGGCACGAGGTGCGGATGACTCCTGCAAAACGGCGTAGCATTTACCGGAGAGGGCAAACTGGTTCGAAGGGCAACTGGCTAGGAACGCAAAACGCTGAAGCCGCGCTATCCCGCATCGGGTTCGCGGCCGCCATTGGAGCGTATCAGGTGACCCACAGATTTCTCCGACGAGGCACAAATTTAGACATATAGAAGGGCCTGGTCGAGGTCGGCGATGATGTCTTCTAGGTCTTCGATGCCTACGGAGAGGCGGACGAGGCCTTCGGTGATGCCGATGCGCTCGCGAACTTCTTGGGGCATGGAGGCGTGGGTCATCAGAGCGGGAAGCGAGATTAAGGATTCTACGCCGCCGAGGCTTTCCGCGAGCGCGCAGATTTTTACTTGATTGAGGAAGCGGCGAGCGGCATCGAGGTTGCCGAGATCGAAGCTGAGCATGGCACCGGGGCCGCGCTGCTGTTTGCGGGCGATGTCGTGTTGCGGGTGAGACGCCAGGCCCGGGTAATAGACTTTGCGGATTTTGGCGTGGGCGTCGAGATGGCGTGCGACCGCGATGCCGTTGGCGTTGTGCTGCAGCATGCGCACGGCGAGGGTTTTAAGTCCGCGAGAAACCAGAAAGCAATCCATAGGAGAGAGGCCGGCTCCGGCGGAGCGCTGAATAAAATAGATTTTCTCGGCATCTTCGGGGCGGGTGACGACTACGCAGCCTCCAGTGCAATCGCTGTGGCCGTTGAGATACTTGGTCATGGAATGAACGACGATGTGGGCGCCGAGTGCGATGGGGCTTTGCAGATAGGGAGTCAGAAAAGTGTTGTCCACGACGAGCATGGCATTGCGTTCGGTAGCCAGCTTGGCCATGCCGGCGATGTCGGTGATACGGAGAGTGGGATTTGTCGGCGTTTCGATGTAAAGCATGCGGGTGTTGGCGCGCATAGCGGCGAGAACCAGATCGGGAGAGGAAGTATCAACAAAGCTGAATTCCAAGCCGAAGTGGACGAGAAGTTGCGTGGCGATACGGTAGACGCCGCCGTAGACGGCTTCGGAAAGCACTACGTGATCGCCGGGGCGAAGCAGACGGAATACGGAGTCAATGGCGGCCATGCCTGAAGTAAAAACGTAGGCAGCGTGACCACCTTCCAGTTTTGTGAGAGTTTTCTCGAGAGCTTTGCGATTGGGATGGTTGGTGCGCGCGTAGTCGAAGCCTTTGTCTTTGCCGAGTTCTTCCTGGACGTAAGTGGAGGTTTGGTAGATGGGAAGAACGATGGAGCCGGTGGCGGAATCGGGCTCCTGCCCGACGTGGATGGCGTTGGTGGCAAAACCCATGGGGGACAATCTCCTTAATGACGTAAGGGCTTGCCGAATGCGGAAGCCGCACAGTTCATTCAAATTACAGGAGGCAGGGTGCGTCGTCAATTCATGGAAATTGCGGGTAACGGGCATTTTCCGATTGGCGCGCGTTTATCGGGACCGATCAGTAGTTGTTGCGTGTAGTATTCTCTGGCCATCAGGAACCCAGCGATGACCAGACAAATGGCCCGTTCGGCCTGCGCCTTCATGCTCGGCGTATTACTGCCAGCGGTCGCCTTTACTGTTGCCGCAGACAAGTTCGATTTCTCCGGCTCATACACATTGAAAAAGACGAGCGGCGTCGTTAAACCAGACAAGGGTGAGTTTTGGACGTTACGTGTGAGGCAAAGTGAATCCGCAATCGAAGTCACCCGCGTGCTGAACGGTCAAGAGTTTGTGAACAAGTTTCCGCTCGACGGCAGCGAAGGAAAGTACCTCAGTCCGGGCGGGCCAACGGGCACTTGCAAAGCCCAATTAAAATCTAAGTCTCTGATTTTGGACTCGTTCGTCAGAACGTATCCGCAGCCTAATGGTCCTGCTGTTCACATGCATACAAGACAACGCTGGGAACTATCGTCAGACTCAAACACCCTTAAAATCCGCACTGACGTGAATTTTCCGCAGTTCTCCGGCGCATTGAATGGCTTTCAGGTCGTTGAACCGTGGACTGAGATTTACATTCGAAATTGAGTTCAATCGGCATCGCCACCTGAAGCTGGCAATTCGGGTCAACTCCCGATTGGTCCTGCCGCATATTTGATTTGTATGTCGTGCCCGCTCCCCCTGATGAGAACCGGCCTCCTTTGGCTTGGTTGACTATTTTACGAATGGCATCGACCACGGCCTCGGGTTTCTCTCAGAAGACCGAGGAAACCGGTTAGCAGAAATCGCAACCAGCGGAAGAAGATGCGCTTGCGTGAGCGGGCGGGCACGGTGCTTGGCATGTCCGCTCGAATTTAGCATGAATCGGTCTAAGCACTTGATTAGCCGCCTTGTTGGAAGTGACCCACTAGCGAAATTGCGCGTGCACGGCGCGGGCATTGATGGGTCGTGATGTCTTGAAGTTAGGTTGTCACAACAGCTCGCGGCGATGCGATTGACAGTGGTCTGCGAGGACAATAGAGTCGGGAGGATGGCAAACAGCGTATCGAAAATACAGATTGGGCAGTTGTGGAAGAAGGATGGTACCGGCGACACCTATCTGGTGACGCGGGTGTATTCAGAGGCGTTGAGTACGATGGCGACGTTGCGGAAGTCGGGTTCGGAGACTGAGGCGCTGGTTCGGGTGAAGGTGGAGAGGAGTGCGGAAGGGCAGACGTTGGTTGGGTTTTCGCCGGCGCAGGAAGATGAGAGGTTCTAAAAGGCGAAAAGGCGTTTAACCCGTTTTTTTGTGGCGATGGGCACGACGTCTGAACGAGGAGAGATTCTCCTCGCAAAAGGCGCTCAGAGAGGAAGCGGTCCTCGCTTCGCTCGGAATGACGGCTCCGAAACCGAAGAGGTTCGGAACGCAGCCCAGTCTTCAGATCGAGCGGACCGGGAGATTGACTACGTCTGCTACTTGCATCGGCTCTTTTTGCAGGAAGGGTTCGCCGTACTTCACACCGATTAGTGCGCCGTAGTGGCGGGCTAGAAGGTCCATTCGATTATCCAGTTCATCTATGGCCAGGAAGACGCGCTGTTTGCGTTCGCTTTTGGCGGGACGGAATTGCGAGCGGTAGGCCATGATGGCGCGGCGGCGAGTTTCGTACTGTTTGGTGATGTCCACGATGAAAGTGGGCGGCATGCCTTCGAACGAGGTGCAGTAGAGAATTTTGAAAGGGCGATAAGGTTGGCCTTCGAGAGGAACCTGTTTCAGTCCGGCGAGGAAGCAGCCTTCGTAGCCGAGAGCGGAAGCGTGATAGTGATCGGGATGCCTGGCTTGCCAGTAGGGCAGTATGACGGTGCGCGGGCGCAGTTCGCGGATGACGCGAGCGAGAGCGAGTTTGTACTGGCGGGAGGGTTGCACGTCGGAGTCTGGTACGTTGATGGTGCCGCGCCAGGAAACGTTCAGGATTTTTGCGGCGGCGGCTGCCTCTTTAGCGCGGATTTCGGGAGTGCCGCGAGTGCCCATTTCGCCTGCGGTGAGATCGAGGATGCCGGTTTTGTGGCCTTGCGCGTGCGCTTTGAGGAGCGTGCCGCCGCAGGTGAGTTCGACGTCGTCGGGGTGGGCGGCGATGGCGAGTAGGTCGAGGGTCATGTTGGCCTCATGAGATGCAGAGAGATTGTAAATGCGACTCGTGACTTGTGACTAGTGACTGGTGAAAAGAGAATTCTAGTGGATTGGGCGGGTTGGCGGTGATTGCGCCGGAGCTGTGCTCCCGCATTTCGACCCCGGTGACAGTGGGGCCGCAAAGCGCTGTCAAGCCGCCGCACTCCACAAAATGAAACCGCACTTAAGAACGGTCACTACAAGAAAAAGAAGGTTCGTCGGCCCATTCAAAGCTTGGGGTGAACCGGACTGCCGCATTCGACAGGGAGTCGGGAAATCAGAAATCACGAGTCACCGTCACGAGTCACGATCGGTTGTGTTAAGTTGTGAAAACTATGAGCGCGGAATTGGCAGGCCGCTTGGCGGGCAAAGTAGCGCTGGTGACTGGCGCTGGGAAGAGGCTTGGGAGGGCGGTGGCATTGCGTTTGGCGGAAGATGGCGCGGATGTGGCGGTGCATTATCACGAGTCGGCGAAGGACGCTGCCGAGGTTGTAGGACGAATCGAGGATCTGGGGCAGAGGGCCGTTGCTTTGCGCGCGAATTTGGGGAGCGTGGACGAGATCCGCAAATTGTTTTTGGATGTCGGGAATGAACTGGGGCGGCTGGATTTGCTGGTGAACAGCGCGGCGAACTTTTTGCCGGGGAGCGTGATTTCTACTACGGAAGAAATTTGGAACGCTTCACTGAATACGAATGTGAAAGCGCCATTTTTTTGTGCGCAGGCGGCGGCGCCGATGCTGCGTCGTTCTAGGGGATCGATTGTGAATTTTGCGGATACTGGCGGATTGCTGGGATGGCCTGGGTATGTGTCGCACTCGGTGTCGAAGGCGGGAGTGGTGATGCTGACGAAATGTTTGGCGAAGTCGCTGGCTCCGGATGTGCGCGTGAATGCGATCGCTCCGGGGACGATCACTATGCCGGGCGATCCGCCGGAGTGGGAGCAAGAATTTGTGAAGTTGGCGCCGCTGCGGAAGACGGGGAAGCCGTCGGATATCGCGGATGCGGTGATTTATTTGGCTACGGCGGAGTTTTTGACGGGGCATACGCTGGTGGTGGATGGCGGGCGGGTGGCGTAGGGGAGGCGTCGGCACTTTCTGCCGAGTTCGACCGCCGGCCGATCGTGTGCGGGCGAGGTTGCCACCGTGCCAAGATTCCTCGACTTCGATTGGCCGACAGTCGCTCACGCAACTGGAAGAAGAAATCGGTTCGCTTCGCTCGGAAGGACAAGCGTTAGATTGTCTAATCTGGTGGATTTCAAAGATAGCGGCAGAGTGGGCCGCCGCAGTCCAAGGCAAACGCGTGAAGACCGCGGCAAAAAGCTGCCGCTACAGAAAACAAAGGGCAAGACGCGAAGTGCGCGAGGGCGCGCGGCAGTGTATTCTAATTACTTATGCTGCGATGAGAAAGATTGCGGCAAGGAAGAACGCATATGGCTGCGCACGATAGGGCAATTCCTACGAGGGACAACGTAAAAATGGACAACGAGACTTACACTCAGCCGCGCCAGATCGAGGATGTGGAGATTCAAGAGTGGCTAGAGTCGCTGGATTCGGTGCTGGAGTCGAGCGGGCCGGAAGTGGCGACGGAGATTCTGGAGCGTCTGCGCGCGCATGCGACGGTGAGCGGGATTGACTTGCCGTTTACGGCCAATACGCCGTATGCGAATACGATTCCGGTGCGGATGGAGCCGCTGTTTCCTGGCGATCAGGAGCTGGAACGGCGCATCAAGTCCTTGATTCGCTGGAACGCGCTGGCGATGGTGGTGCGCGCGAACCGCGAAGAGCACAACATTGGCGGGCACATTTCGACGTACGCTTCGGCGGCGACGCTGTACGAAGTAGGCTTCAATCATTTTTTCCGCGCGCGGACGCCCGAATTCGAAGGAGACACGGTTTATTTCCAGGGGCACGCGGCGCCGGGAATTTATGCGCGCGCGTTCATGGAAGGAAGGCTCAGCACGCAACAACTGGAGAATTTTCGGCGCGAATTGAAGCCGGGCGGGGGACTTTCTTCTTACCCTCATCCGTGGCTGATGCCGGACTTTTGGGAATTTCCCACGGTGTCGATGGGACTGAGCCCGCTGATGGCGATTTATCAGGCGCGGTTCAGCCGTTATCTGGAAAATCGCGGGCTGAAGCCGGCGACCGACGCGAAAGTTTGGGCGTTTCTGGGCGACGGCGAAACGGATGAGCCGGAATCGCTCGGCGCGATCACACTGGCTTCGCGCGAAAATCTGAACAATTTGATTTTTGTGGTGAACTGCAATTTGCAACGACTGGATGGTCCGGTGCGCGGCAACGGGCAGATTATTCAGGAACTGGAATCGGCGTTTCGCGGCGCGCGGTGGAACGTCATTAAAGTACTGTGGGGTAGCGAGTGGGATCCGATTCTGGAGCGCGATACGGAAGGTTTGCTGGTCAAGCGCATGGGCGAACTGGTGGACGGCGAATATCAGAAGCTGGTGGTGTCGTCGGGCGCTTACGTGCGGCAGCATTTTTTTGGCAATGACGAGCGGTTGCTGAAGTTGGTGGAACCGCTGCCGGATGAAGCGCTGCGGCGTTTGCGGCTGGGCGGGCATGACCCGCGCAAGGTGTACGCGGCTTACAAAGCCGCGGTGGAGCACCAGGGCGGGCCGACGGTAATTTTGGCGCGCACGATCAAGGGATATGGATTGGGCGAGGCCGGCGAAGGGAAAAACGTTACTCATCAACAGAAAAAATTGAATGAGGATGAGTTGCGGGAGTTTCGTTCGCGATTTGGCATTCCGCTGAATGATGAAGATTGCGCGACGGTGCCGTTTTACCGGCCGGCCGACGACAGCACGGAAATTGAATACTTGCGGGCGCGGCGCGAAGCGCTTGGAGGATATACGCCGAAGCGCAGCATTCGTTCGAAGCCCATTGCGGCGGTACACGACGAGTTGTTCAAGGAGTTTACGGAAGGCAGCGACGAGCGCGAAGTTTCGACGACGATGGCATTCGTGGCAATGCTGCGAAAAATGTTGAAGGACCCGGAAATCGGCAAGCTGATCGTGCCGATTGTACCGGACGAAGCGCGGACGTTCGGTATGGAGTCGTTGTTCCGGACCGTGGGCATTTATGCCAGCGGCGGGCAGAAGTACGACCCGGTCGACATGAATACGTTGCTGCTGTATCGCGAGGCCAAGGACGGGCAGATCCTGGAAGAGGGAATCACGGAAGCGGGATCGATGGCGTCGTTCATTGCGGCGGGCAGTGCGTATGCAACGCACGGAATCAATACCATTCCGTTTTTTATTTATTATTCGATGTTCGGATTCCAGCGGATTGGAGATTTCATTTGGGCCGCGGCGGATATGCGTACGCGAGGGTTTTTGCTCGGCGGAACCGCTGGACGAACGACACTTTCGGGCGAAGGACTGCAGCACCAAGACGGCAACAGCCATATTCTGGCGCTGCCCGTGCCGAATCTGAAAGCCTACGATCCGGCATTTGCGTACGAAATTGCGGTGATTGTGCAGGACGGAATTCGCCGCATGTATAAGGACGGCGAAAACTGGTTCTACTACATCACGGTGATGAACGAACAGTACGCGATGCCGCCGATGCCGGCAGGAGCGCGCGAAGGAATTCTGAAGGGTATGTACAAGTACCGCGCTTCGGTGAACAAGAAAGCCAAACTAAAGGCGCAATTGTTTGGCAGCGGAGCGATCTTGAACGAAGCGTTGCGGGCGCAGGAAATTCTCGAACAGAAGTACAGCGTAGCTGCGGATGTGTGGAGCGTAACGAGCTACAAAGAGTTGTACGTTGATGCGATTGAGACGGAACGGTGGAACCGCCTGAATCCGGGCGAGAAGCCGCGTGTGCCGTATGTTTCGCGCTGTCTGACTGACGCGCCGGGCGTCCTGGTGGCGGCTTCGGATTATTTGAAGACGCTGCCGAACATGATTGCCAAGTGGATGCCGCGCAGGCTGGCGGCGTTGGGCACAGATGGCTTTGGACGCAGCGAAGGGCGCACATCTTTGCGTGACTTCTTCGAAGTAGACGCCAAATTTATCGTGCTGGCGACGCTGCACGAGTTAAGCGCGGACGGGAAGATCGATGCGAAGGTCGTGGATCAGGCGATTGCTGATTTGGGAATTGTGCAGAGCAAACCGAATCCGGTGGTTTCCTAGGCGCCATAACGCACAAGGGTCTGCTTCCGCTTAAGTGATCTAGTACCGCGTCTCGGAGGATTTGCAGGAGTTCTGGGTAACCATGACGGCTCTACAGCAGGACTTCAGTCGGGCTTCGTCCATGAAGCGAGTAGGCTTGCGGACGACCGATAAGGTTTGGCTGATTCACGCCGCAGGGAAGACTATGCGGTCAAAGCCCAATAAGTATCTCACGCGGCACGGGCTAGTTTTCGGCTTTGGCGAAGGGAACGACGCGGCCTGAGAGCAGCGCGTCGAGCCTTTGTTTTGCATCCTCGCGGTTTGAATCCAGCGCGAGAGTCTTGCGATACGCTTCGATGGCTCCACTGGTGTTGCCTTGCGCTTCGCGGGCGCGACCTACCCAAAAACATGCCGGCGCATCGGGAGCGATGTTGGCTCCAGCGACAAAATCGGATTCCGCTGCGGCGAAATTGTTCAGGTGGAACTCGGCCATGCCGCGCGCCAGATAGCTCGACTGTTTGTCGGGGCCGAGCTCAAGAGCTTTCGTGAACATTTTTATGGCGTCCGGAAACTGATTGTCTTGAAGCAGGGCAATGCCCAGGTTGTGGTAGGCCGAAGCGATGTCCGATTTGTCCTGGCCGAAGCGAATCGCAGTTTCAAACTCCTTACGCGCCTCAGAGCGGCGATTTTGTCCGAGCATCATTACGCCCAGATTGTAATGAGCTAAGCCGAAGTTGGGCTTCTCCTTGGCCGAGCGTAAAAAATAGTCATAAGCGCGATCGGACCTGCCGGTTTGCAGATAGGCCAGGCCCATATTATTGTCCGCTATGAAGTTGCCCGTAGTGATTTGCAGCGCATGACCGAACAGAGTCATGTCATCTTTCCAAGTTGCAGTTTGCCGCCAGGTGAGCGCGCCGAAGAAAATCAGGAAAATCGCGGCCGCGCCGGCTAGCACTTCGCTGCGGTGCGAAAGCCAATCCGAGTGGTCCGCGACCCACCACACCATTAGCACAAAAATGCCGAGCAGCGGCGTATAGGCGTAACGGTCAGCCAAAGCCTGGCGGCCGACCTGAATAAATCCGATCACCGGCACGAGGCAGCCCAGATACCACAACCAGCCCGCGATCAAATAGCGCTGCTGCAGATGGCGCAGGCAGAAAAACGTAACCAGAAGAATAAAAACAAATCCTGCGATCGGCTTCCAAACGCCGAGATGATATTCGGGATGCGGATAGAACATGGCCAGCTGCAGTGGCCAGAAACCTTTGAGGATATACAAAAGATACGACCAGAAAGCGTTGCCGGCCCGCAGCGGCATGGAGAGAATTTGATTCGGTGCGATGGCGTTGCTCTGGGCGATTACGGTGATGGCGGCGCTGGCGGCGGACAAAAGCAAGAGCGGAAGTTTTTCCAGCGCCAGCGGCCACAATCGTTTTAGAAAGTTGTCAAAACCCTCGGGTCCAATGGGAACAGGTAAGCGATTCAGTGGCCAGTAATCCAGGAGCAGGAGCGCGAAGGGCAGGGTAATGATCATGGGCTTGGAAGCCAGGCCCAGCGCAAACAACAACGCCACCAGCGAATATCTGACGATGCTGGGTTTGCGTACATACCAGCCATAGGCGAAAAGCGCGAGGAACATAAAAAGCGTACAGAGCAGGCTTTTGCGTTCGGCGACCCAGGCCACACATTCAACGTTAAAGGGATGCAATGCGAAAAGCGCGGCGACAAACGCGCTGCGCCAGAGAAAACCGGTCGCGGCACGCAACAGCAAAAACAGCAGTACCACGTTCAGACAATGCAGAATCAGGCTGGTGGCGTGATGACCGACCGGATGCAGACCGAAGAGTTGCACGTCCAGCATATGGGAAATCCAGGTGAGCGGATGCCAATTGGCCATGATGGTGGCGCGAAAAGCCCAGGAAACATTGGCGGCGGTTACCCCCGGCTGAAGATGAGTATTTTCGGTGACGTACCCGTTGTCGTCGTAAGTGATAAAGCCATTTGAAAAGGTAGGCCAATACGAAAATAAAGTGATCGCGACCAGCAACAGCGCCAGCAGCCAGGGTGAAGTGGCGTCGTCGACTTGCGTGGCGGACAGCTCTTTGGGCGGGTCGGAGGCAGTCTCGAAGGAGAGAGCCGAAGAACTCACTCTTTCACCATGACGTAGTAGTCGGGCAGGAGCTTGTGACCTTCATTGCTGAAGATGCGGAAGTTGGCCAGTCCCCACTTTTGCAGCCGGAACTGCAGTGAAGTGGCCAACACGCCGAATCCGTATTGAACACTGCGCCAGAAGCTGATGCTGGAGGCTTCGGGGAAATACCGTGTGGGGCAGGAGACTTCGCCCATACGGTATCCGAAGAAGATAATCTGCGCGAGCATCTGATTGTCGAACGCAAAATCGTCGGTATTGGCTTCGAGCGGCAAAGCATCCAGCACGGTGCGAGAAAAAGCGCGATAACCGGTGTGGTACTCGGAAAGCTTGTACGCCATCAGCAGATTCTGGATGAAAGTCAGGCCGCGATTGGAAATGTATTTGTAAAGTGGCATGCCGCCCTTGAGGGCGCCGACACCGAGGATGCGCGAGCCGAGGGCAACGTCGTATTCACCGAAAGCGATCATTCCGGCGAGCGACACAATCAGATTAGGCGAATATTGATAGTCGGGATGCAGCATGATGACGATATCGGCGCCACGCCGCAAAGCTTCGCGGTAGCAGGTTTTCTGGTTGCGGCCATATCCCAAATTCTGGCGATGTACGAAAGTGGTCAGTCCGAGCTCGGCAGCGACTTTTGCGGTGGAGTCGTGGCTGCCGTCATCCACAAGAATAATTTCATCCACGAAGTCTTTTGGGACTTCGCGATAGGTCTGTTCAAGTGTCTTTGCGGCGTTATACGCCGGCATCACGACAAGAATGCGTTTTCCGTTGAGCATAGGAGACTGGGCTACATCGAGGTCCTAACCAAGTCCGGAGCCGCATCGAGCGAAGGGCTCACGGGCGCTCCAGGGACCAGCCCTCGAAGCTTAAAACTAATACGACAGCGCCGTCACCGCAAGCGCTGTGAAGTCTGACGTTGCGAGTCCGCTAATGGCTGTCTGGAGGCGGATTGGGCGGCGAATCTGGCGGGACCGCAGCCAGAATCTCAGCCGGCTTAATGCGGCCGGTGGCCAGTTCTGCGATCAGCCGGCGGTTGGCGGCCAGGAAGTCATACTGGCCGAGTTCGCGGGGAAGAACCCAGGCGACTTGCTCGAATGGTCCGGGACGAAGCTCTGAATCCAGAATGGCGACGGCAAAGAAAACAATCGAAAGAGATCCGGTGCTGCCGCCGTATTCGTGTTCGACGCGAGAAATAGGAACTGCCCGCAGGAGAGTCACATTGAGTTCTTCGCGGAGTTCACGGGCCAGCGCTTGCTCCAGCGACTCGCCAGGCTTCACTTTCCCGCCGGGGAATTCCCATTTCAGCGGAGAAGAGTCCGCGCGACGGCGCTGTCCGATCAGGATGCGGCGATCTTCGCGCTCGATCACGGCGGTGACAACTTGAATGCTCACGCGAAATCTCCGGCGAACCCTTTCAGAATGCGAGAAATTTCGCGACCGCCGGCGGTCAGAGGCGGTCCAGGGGTATTGAGGATCTGGTCCTGAACGACAAAAACGCGCTTGTGCCGAATAGCGGGAACATCGGTCCACAGGGCATTTGCGAACGCCATCCGTGGATTGGCGCGATCCCCGGTCGCGGCCCAAGCGAGCACGATGATGTCCGGACGGGCTGCAGCGATTTCTTCATCAGTGACGCGGCCGCCAGGCTTGACCACCATTTTGCCGCCGCAGAGCGCGATCAGTTCGGCAACCCAAGGTGGGGAACTGATCCTGGGATTGGGCCAGGCTTCGGAGTAAACGCGTGGCGGACGCGAAAACTTCGCAGCTGAACGTTGCATCTTCGAAAAATCATTGTGCATACGATGAAGCAAGCGGCGGCCGTTAGCGGCGCGATGGGTGATTCGCGACAAAGTCTCGATGTCCGATTCGATGTCGGCGAGCGACCGTGGATTGAGGGCAAGGAATTGCGCGGGAATGGTCAGAACACGCGCGACCGTTTCCGGGTGGAAGGGCACCGAACCGACAATCAGTGTTGGGCGAAGGCGGGCGATTTTTTCAATAGACTCGTTGCGCCAGCAGTCGCCCAGCGCAGGCAAGCCGCGGACGGGAGCCACGTCCGCACACCATCGGGTCACCGCGACGAGGTGCTGTCTGGCTCCCAGAGCGCAAAGGATGGAAGTGCAGGACGGCGCGAGCGAGACGATACGTAACGCGACCGAACGCTTCGCACTGTGGCGAGGAGCCATGACTCACGAGAATAGCAAACGGGAGAGTAAAGGGCGGGGAACCGGCAAAAGAGAAGCAGCGCAGGATTAGTGGCGCAAAGACTATTTGATATAACGATGAAGAATCTCAACCAGGTCTTCGGCGGCGCGAGCTTCGCGGGAGTCCACTTTGGCAGTCTTGCTGAGGACGTGATAACGAATTTCGCCGTCAACGATTTCGACTAGTAGACTATTGATGGCGCCGCGGCACGCGGCAATTTGTTGCAGCACCGTGGCGCACTCGCGCTCCTGTTCCAGAGCTGAGCGGATACTTTTGACCTGGCCTTCGATGCGGTTGACGCGAGCGAGAAGTTTTTGGCGTTCCTGGACGGTGTGGGCCATTCTTGAAACCTCCCGTTGACATACTATACTGGGTATAGTATAGAAAGCAAGCGTCATCGGCCATTCATGTTGCCGTGATGGAATAGCCCGGGCGCGCTTGCCAGCGCATGCCAGGCGGAAGCCAGGCAGGAAGGAGGATTCATGCAGCGAATCTTCAAGCGATGTTGTGCAGCAGCCCTCTTTCTTGCGTATTTTGCGGGCCCGGCTCGCGCTCAGAAGACGCTGACCTGGCAGCAGGTTCGCGCCGAATTTCAACTGGCGAATCCCACGCTGCAAGCGGGACAGATTGGCATCGAGGAGTCCCGCGCACAAGAGGTCACGGCATTTCTGCGACCTAATCCAACGCTGGGCGTAGCTCTCGATCAGATCAATCCGTTCCCGGGAGGTCCTTCGCACGGCCCTTTTTCGTTCCTGCTTACGGTAGCGACACTGAATTATCTCCACGAACGGCAGCACAAGCGGGAACTGCGTTTGCAGAGCGCGCAAAAGGCGACCGGGATTGCCGAATCCAGCCAGGCCGATCTCGAGCGCAGCCTTGTCTTCACGCTGCGCATGGCATTTGTACAGGCGCTGCAGGAGAAAGCGGTTCTCGATCTGGCCAGGGAAAACCTGAAATATTACGACCATGTACTCGGTGTGAATGGCGATCGGTTCAGGGCTGGAGCCCTGGCGCGCGTGGATCTGGACCGTCTGGAACTGCAACGGGTGCAGTATGAATCCGACGTGCAAACCTCGGAGGTTACCTTGCGCACGGCGAAAATTCAGCTACTCACCTTGTTGAATGATCGAACGCCGGTGGATCAATTTGAAGTTACTGGCCCGTTTGAATTTTCGAAGCAAATCGCGCCATTGGACGAAGTGCGTCAGACCGCGCTGGAGGCCCGGCCGGACCTGAAGGCTGCGCTGCAATCGGTGGACAAGGCCAATACGGATCATCGTCTTGCGGTGGCCAACGGTTCGACAGACCCGACTTTGGGATTTGACGTCGGACGAAATCCGCCAATCGACCAATACATTGGATTCAGCGTGAACATCCCATTGCGCATTTTCGATCGCAATCAAGGCGAAAAACAACGCACCCAACTGGACATCGACCGCAATCAGAAATTGCTGGATGCCGCCCGGGCGCAAGTCTTCAGCGACGTCGATTCCGCCTATGCGGCAGTGACCAGCAACGTGCTTCTTCTTAAGCCTTACCAAGAACGCTACCTGCAACAGGCTTTGAGCGTGCGGGACACCATCGCCTTTTCTTACGAGCACGGCGCAGCATCGCTTCTGGATTTCCTGAATGCGCAGGCCGACTACCGCAGTGTGCAGGTAAATTATCTGAACCTGGTTGCCTCCTACCTCGACGCGGCAAATCAGTTGAATCTTGCGGTGGGACGAGAGGTCATTCCATGACGCGCACCAGATATTTTCCGCTGCTTGCTTCCGGCTTGGCTTGGCTTTGGATTACTGGATGCGGCGAAGGCAAGAGTGACCCCAAAGCCGAAGCACCACCACCTGCGAAGGTCGAATCCGTTCAGGACCGCGACATTTTCGAAGTGGATCGTCCCCAACAGTTCACCCTGGCCGCTGCCGAGGAGCACATTTCCTTTCCGCAACTGAGAGCTACTGGGACCGTGACTCCTGACATTTCGCGCAGCGTGCCAGTGATTTCGCTGGCCACCGGCCGCGTGGTATCCATTGGCGCCCGGCTGGGCGATACCGTGACGAAGGGGCAAGTGTTGCTGCGCGTGCAAAGCGCGGATGTGTCCGCCGCGTTTTCCGATTATCGAAAGGCCGTCGCTGACGAGAAGCTGGCGAGCATTCAGTTGGAGCGCTCGAAGCTGCTCTATGACAAGGGCGCGCTTTCGCTGAACGACTTGCAAGTCTCCGAAGACACGGAGAACAAAGCCAAGGTTGACGTGGAAAACACCACCGAAAGGCTTCGCGTTCTTGGCGGCAACGTGGATCATCCTGCGGCAGTGGTGGACATTCACGCGCCAGTTTCCGGAGTCATTACAGACCAGCAAGTGACGAACGCGTCTGGTGTCGCTGGCTTGGGATCCCCGAATCCTTTTACCATCTCCGATCTGAGCCATGTGTGGATTCTTTGCGATGTTTACGAAAACGATCTGGCCAATGTTCGTCTTGGAGAAAAAGCCGACATCCGTCTGAACGCGTACCCCGATAAAACGTTCAGCGGAGTGATCAGCAACATTGGTCCGGTTCTCGATCCAAACATTCGAACGGCAAAGGTCCGCATCGAAGTTCGCAATCCGGGTTTAATGCGTCTCGGCATGTTCGTCACGGCGACTTTCCACGGTAACAAGAAAGAATCGCACGCCGCCGTTCCCGCGGCCGCTGTCCTGCACCTGCACGACCGGGACTGGGTGTACGTTCCGGTCGAAGGGAAGAAATTCCGACGTGTACCGGTGACTGGCGGTGAGATGTTGCCGGGTGACTTGCAGGAAATTCTTAAAGGAGTAAGTGCTGGACAAAAGGTGGTTGCGAACGCGCTCGAATTCCAGAACACGGCGGAGCAGTAATGATTCGACTGCTCATCGATAAGGCGCTCGACAACCGCTTTATCGTGCTGAGCATGGCGGTACTCCTGTTTCTTTGCGGGATCGTTGCTTTCAAGACGCTTCCGGTCGAAGCCTATCCGGACGTCGCCAACACCTGGGTGCAAATTATTACGCAATGGCCGGGTCGCGCGGCGGAGGAAGTCGAACAGCAGATTACCATTCCGGTAGAAATTCAGATGAACGGAATTCCGCATCTGCAGCATGTGCGTTCATCCTCGCTGGCCGGATTATCGGTGGTGAATCTGATTTTTGATGATGATTCGAACAACGACTGGGACCGCCAGAAAGCACTGGAACGTCTGGCCCAGGTCACGCTGCCCGCAAATGTCAGCGCGCAGATCGGACCCGACTTCAGCCCGATCGGTTCCATTTACTGGTACACCCTCAAGAGCAGCAATCCCGCATACGACACGATGGAATTGAAATCGCTGCAAGACTGGGTGATCGCGAAATATCTGAAGTCGGTGCCCGATGTGGTGGACGATTCTTCGTTCGGGGGAATCACGCGCGAATATCAGGTCCGCGTTGATCCGGACAAATTGATTTCCTACGGGCTGAGCCTGGCGCAGATCGAACAGCAACTGACGAACAGCAATGCGAACGCGGGCGGGAGTTTTATTGAACAAGGTTCGCAACAGATCAACGTGCGCGCAGTAGGCCTGGTTCGGACGGTCGAAGATATTCAAAAAACAGTCGTAAAGACGCAGAACGGCGCACCGATTCGCGTGCAGGATGTCGCAGTCGTAGCGCAAGGGCCCAAAATCCGCCTCGGTCAGATTGGAAAAGCGATCCACAAAAGTGACGGAGTGGTCGCTGACAACGATGACGTAGTGGAAGGAATTGTTTTTCTTCGCAAGGGCGCGGATACGGCCGCCACGCTGGAAGGCATCCACGCCATGGTCAACAAGCTGAACACACAGGTTTTGCCGAAAGGCGTAAAGATCGTGCCGTATCTGGATCGCGATGACCTGGTGCACTACACCACGCGTACGGTGCTGCACAATCTGGCTGAAGGCATGATCCTGGTGGTGATCATTCTGTTTGTTTTTCTGGGGAACGTGCGTGGCGCGTTCATCGTGGCACTGACGATTCCGTTTGCTCTTTTGTTTGCCTCCATATGCCTGGACCTGCGGCACGTTTCCGCGAATTTGCTTTCGCTGGGCGCGCTGGATTTCGGGATGGTGGTGGATGGCGCAGTGGTGATGGTGGAAAACATCGTCCGCCATTTACATCGCCACGAAAAAGACAACAGCACGATCCTGGAGCAGGTGCGAATTGCGGCGCGCGAAGTACAGCGGCCGGTATTCTACGCCATCGCCATTATCATCACGGCCTATCTGCCCATTTTCACCCTGCAGCGCGTCGAAGGAAAATTGTTCAGGCCGATGGCGTGGACGGTGGTGTTCGCGCTGCTGGGCGCGCTGCTTTTTTCCATGCTGATCGCACCCGCGCTAGCGAGTTTTCTATTCAAGAAGGGCGGCAAGAGCTGGCAAAACCCGGTCATGGCTTATCTCGCGAGCCGCTATCGTGAAGGAGTGACGTGGGCGGTACGGCATCGCATGCCGGTCTTTGCCGCGGCGCTGGTGATTTTTGCGTTTTCGCTTTTCTTGTCGTTCAGCGGTGTAATCGGATCGGAATTTCTTCCGCACTTGGATGAAGGAGCAATCTGGGTTCGCGGCACACTGGCTCCCAGTACCGGGCCAGTCGAGAGCGGCCGTGTCGCGGAGAGGGCCCGCGAAATCCTTTGCTCGTTTCCAGAAGTGCCACAAGTCGTCAACCAAATAGGACGGCCGGACGACGGGACAGATACAACCGGTTTCTTCGATACCGAATACTTCGTGGATCTTGTGCCGAAGGAAAATTGGCGTCCGGTGTTTCGGCAGGATAAAGAACGCCTGATTGCCGCAATGGACCGCGAACTGGAAAAAATTCCCGGTGTCCTCTGGAATTTTTCGCAGCCCATTTCGGACAACCTTGAGGAGGCCGTGAGTGGGGTCAAGGGTGCCCTGGCCGTGAAGATTTACGGCGACGATCTGAAGACACTGGAAGCGAAGGGCGACGAGATTGTCGGCGTGATGCGAAAGATTCGGGGTGTGGAAGATTTAGGCTTGTTCCGAGTCATTGGCCAGCCCAACCTAAATTTCGCAGTGGACCGCGATCGAGCCGCGCGCTACGGCATCAATGTCTTCGACGTGCAGGAAGCGATTCAGACCGCGGTCGGCGGCAATGCGCTGACACAGGTGCTGGTTGGCGAGCAGCGCTACGACTTGGTGTTACGGTACTTGCCGCAGTATCGCGACAGCAAAGAAGCCATCGAGAATATCCGTCTGCTGGCGCCTACAGGAGAACGCGTCTCTCTCGCGCAGCTCACCAAAGTCAGCGTGCTGGATGGCGCCTCGCAAATTTATCGCGAGGAAAATTCGCGCTACATTGCCATCAAGTACAGCGTGCGCGGCCGTGACCTGGGCAGCACGGTGGAAGAAGCAATCAAAAAAGTAAGCGCCGAGGTCAAGCTTCCACAGGGCTATACGATTGATTGGGCCGGCGAGTATGAGAGCCAGAAGCGCTCGCAACGGCGGCTGCTGATGGTTCTACCGCTCACGATCCTGCTGATTTTTCTGATCCTTTACACCATGTTCAAATCCTTTAAGTGGGCGCTGCTGATTTTGACCAGCGTCGCCCTAGCTCCGGTTGGCGGCACGATGGCGCTGCTGCTTACGGGCACCAACTTCAGCGTATCGTCGGGCGTGGGCTTTCTGGCTTTGTTCGGTGTTTCCGTGCAGACTGGCGTCATCATGCTGGAATACATCAACCAGTTGCGAGCGCGCGGTTATTCGATTGAAGATGCCGCCATTGAAGGCGCGGTGCTGCGGCTGCGCCCGATCATGATGACCATGCTGGTGGCCACGCTCGGCTTGCTGCCCGCGGCGCTTTCCCATGGGATTGGCTCCGATTCGCAAAGGCCGTTCGCAATCGTGATCGTCGGCGGGCTGATGGGCGCACTGCTCTTGGGCATTTTCTTGCTGCCTACTCTGTATGTGTGGATTGCGCGCGAAGGCGACTTGCTGCCTGCGTCGGAAGGCGACGAGCTTTAAATTATCGCGCGAGGGTATAGGATGGAAGTTCGCAGGGGCCTGACGGAGGTCCGGCAGCAATGAAACGCAACGAAATTGCTTCGGTGATTGAAAGCATTGGAATCGTGCCGGCGATTCGCGTTTCGTCCGCGGATGATGCGCATTTCGCAGCGGAAGCCGTGGCTGGCGGTGGAATTCCCATCGTTGAAATCACCATGACCGTCCCCGGCGCCATGGATGTGATCGCCCATCTGGTGAAGCATCATCCAAAATTGGTCGTAGGGGCGGGGACGGTTCTGGATCTGGAAACCGCGCGGCACTGCGCCGATGCCGGAGCGCATTTTTTGACTGCGCCGGGATTCGATTGCGACATTGTGGCCTTCGCGGCCGAGCACGACATCGTCTCGATGCCTGGCGCTTTGACTCCAACCGAAGTAGTGACGGCGTGGCGCGCCGGAGCCGACTTCGTGAAGGTTTTTCCCGCGGTGCAAGTAGGCGGCGATGCGTATGTGCGAGCCTTGTGTCGCTCGCTGCCGCAGATTTCGGTGATCGCCTCGGGCGGAGTAAACCAGCAAAACGCCGAGGCGTTTATTTTGGCCGGAGCCACCGCCATCGGCGTCGGCACGCAGTTAATCCCTACCGAATCGATTGAAAAGCGCCAGTCGAAGCGGATTCATGAGTTAGCGCTGCGCTTTGCGAAATTCGTCCGAGAGGCCCGGTTGCGCTTCCCTCCACGCAAAGAAGTCACCGCGAGCGCCAGCCACATTTCAGCCGTCAAGTGCGCCAAGCCGTAAGCTTCGACGCTCCATAAGTTTTCCCAATGCTGGTTGACGGTACTTCGCGCCTGTGTTGCACTTTGTTGCGCATTCCATTTCCAAGCGAGGACTCATGGCTCTCCGGATTACTTTCTTGTTTCTCTTCTGTCTTACAAGCCTGGCCGCACAGGGCAATCCGCCGACGGCGAAAGAGCACGTTGTGCGCTATACAGCGACGATTGACAACGTAAAGTACCTCTTCGGACTTGCGCCAGCGGTGGCCAGCGTGAAGCCCGGCGATATTTTGGAGGCCAACTCGCTCGATTGTTTCGGCAATGCACTACAGAAACCTGGAGATTCCTTTTCGCTGGTCAAGGGTGACAATCCTCTGACCGGTCCGTTTTACATCGAAGGAGCACAGCCCGGCGACACATTAATCGTGCACATTATCGATTTGCAGGTGGATGGCAAGCAAGGCGTCGGTACGTTCGGACCCGGCTTCGGCGCCGCAAACGCCACGCATTACACACCGATGATCGAAACCAAGCCGCTACCAGAAAAAATGTGGTTCTACCCGATTGATGCGGAAAAAAACACTGCAACCTTTCAGGCGCTCGATTCAAGCTTCAAAGTAAGTTTTCCGTTGCATCCCTTTCTTGGTTGTATCGGTGTCGCTCCCGCAAACGGCGAAGCGCGTAGCTCAATTGTCCCGGCGGAATTTGGTGGCAACATGGATGCCCCGGAAGTCAGCAAGGGCAATACTTTATATCTGCCGGTGAATGTGGCCGGGGCCCTGTTTTATTTTGGCGATGGCCACGCCGCCATGGGTGATGGCGAAGTGGCTGGCAGCGCTGTGGAAGTGCCAATGCGCGTAAAGTTGCGGCTGGACTTGCTAAAAAAGAAGCGCATCGAGTGGCCGCGCCTGGAAAATGAAAACGAAATCATGACCACCGGCATTTACCGGCCCGTGGACGACGCTGTACGCATCGCAGTGACCGAGCTCGTGCGGTGGATTCACAACGACTACGGACTTTCAGAACTGGATGCCTACGAACTCTGCTCCAAGGTGTGCAGACTTCATCTCACCGAAATGGTGGACCCCAACTATGTAGTGGTCGCCTCGATGGAGAAAAAGTTTTTGCCCGCCCGCGTGGTCGCAAATTAGTTTTGCCAATACCGCGTGCTTGCCCGATATTGCGAATCGCCTGCATACTCAACCCATGTTTTCAAGGGAAGTGCTGGACCATTTTCAGAATCCGCGCAATGCCGGGGAGCTGGCTGACGCCACAGCAACGGTCGAAGTTTACAATCCGGCATGCGGAGACATCCTGAGGGTCGCGGTTCGTGTCGCGAGCGGACAAATTGCGGAAGCGCGATTTTTGTGCCGGGGCTGTACGACTTCAATTGCCTGCGCTTCACGTTTGACGGAATTGCTGACCGCAAGGCCGCTCAGCAATCTTCGCGAAATTACTGTAGATGTTCTGAGCGCTTCGTTCGGGGAATTACCTTCCGAAACAATTCACGGCGCGCATTTGGCTGCGGATGCGGCACAGGCACTCGCAGCGAAGCTAGCTGCCTTGCCATAGCTCAAATCATTTCGTTAGTTTCTCCATCGCGCGCGGATCGTTCAAGTTCAGTACGCAGCCTTCCTCCACTGTAGAGACTTGGTGCACTTCCTGCGTATGCGCCCAAACCACAGCGCGAGCGCCTTGGTCCAGCGGTGCGTTCAACAGTTCGTCATAAACCGCGGCGGAAAAAATCACCGGATGCCCGCGGCGCCCCCAGTAACACGGGACCACCACCGGCGCCAGCGAAGCAGCAAAAGCTTCGATCAAACTGCCGACCAGCGTCGCGCTGATCAGAGGATGATCCACCGGGCAGAGCAGCATGCCCTTCGTGCCTGGTGGCAAACTACGCAGCGCGGCATGAATCGAACTGAGCTGGCCGTTTTTCCAGTCGTGATTGATGACAATTTCGTCCGCCGGCAACGCCATGCCTTTTGCGATGGCGTCCGCATCCGGCCCAAGCACCACGCGGCGCACTCCGATTGCCGGGTGAGTCGTCACGCTAAGAAGATGTTCAAGAAAAGGGCGGCCCTGGTAGGACACCAGAGCTTTCGGCGAACCCATGCGGCTGGATGCACCGCCCGATAAAATTACGGCGGCGAGCATAAATCTCCGTTCACCGCTGCGTCGATACACCCGAAGTAACTGCTTCGCGGCGCTCGCGCTGCACTTTCTTGTGTTGCGCTCCGGACCTATCGCGCCGTACCGCAACCAATTCAGCGGCGATGCTGATGGCGATTTCTTCGGGAGACAAAGCGCCAATTTCCAGCCCCATCGGCGCAAACACGCGCGCGAATTCTTCCGGCGTGTAGCCTTCCTTCTCCAGCGCCTGGTACACCGATAATACTTTTCGTTTGCTGCCAATCATTCCCACGTAGCGCGCCGCGGTTCGCACCGCCCATGCCAAGACCCGCATGTCGTCGCGATGGCCCCGCGTGACAATGACAAGGTACGATGAAGCATTCGGCTGGATCCGCGCAAACGCATCCTCGTAGCTGGTGTAAACTTCCTGCGCCATCGGAAATCGTTCTTTGTTCGCGAACTGCTCGCGATCGTCAATCACCACGATGCCGAATCCCGCCGCGCTCGCCGACTTTGCCAGCGCCATTGAAATATGCCCGCCGCCAAAAATATAAGCG
>Ga0210406_10000514_pt1 | contig 51785 bp, 39 predicted proteins | sample IncBWC30MmetaG_FD_155454 | JGI IMG/M metagenome (GOLD analysis project Ga0210406, IMG submission 155454) | Forest soil microbial communities from Barre Woods Harvard Forest LTER site, Petersham, Massachusetts, United States - Inc-BW-C-30-M | ecosystem: Environmental > Terrestrial > Soil >...
TAAGAATTTTTGCAAACTTGCAAGCGCGTGATCGGGGATTTGAATGCTCTGAAGGATTACGCCCAGTTTTTCCGCCATTTCGGGTTCTGCAAAGCGCGGGGTGGTACATTTTCCGCGATACCCGGTGGCAGCGGTAGTAAACATATTTCTGCTTTTTCCGCTCCGCCGTGATCGCGCAATGATCCTGCGCGCAATGTAACAAACCGCGAAATGCAAATTCCTGTTTGCGGTATTTGGGTTTGTTGTGTCCGCGCAAAACCGCCTGCACGCGTTCATAAAGATCGACTTCGATAAAACATGGGTGAGTGCCGCGGTACAAGTTCCCGCCCCAAAGGAAATTCCCGGTATAAAACGGGTTGGTCAAAATGGTGTGAAAATAGGCGCGCGAAATACATTTTCCGTTTTCTGTTTGTACCGCCTTTTTTAATTGCGATAACGAATATCGACCGGAAGCGTAAAGCTCGAAAATCCGCTGCAAGAGGGCCGCATTCTCCGGATGAACCTCAATGGTACGGTCGGCGCGGTTGTTCTGGTACCCAAGCGGAGCCCGGCCGGGATAAATCCCCTGTTCCGCCTTTACCCGCATCCCTTTTTCACTTCTTCCCGCAGGTTCTCGATGTAATTACGGGCTAGAACAAGTTGCATTCCATGAATCAGCTTGGCTTGTGATTTGGCGTCCTTGGAAATAACCTGGCCCTCTTTCACCAGGTGAATTTCCAGGTCCAGATCTTCCAAAGTAACGGCGTCGCGAAAATTACGGTACAGGCGGTCGGTTTTTTCGACCAGCACGACCCGGCAGTGGCGATTTTTCGTGAAAAACTGCACCATTTGATCGAAATTCTGCCGTCCGCTGGTTTTCGCCGTTTCAATATCGACAAATTCCTTTACGACGGAAAAATCATTGCGGATCGCGTAATCGCGGAGAAGTTTCAATTGTGCGGGAATCGAAAATCCTTCCCGCTCCTGTTCTTTGCTGGAAACACGTGCATAAATAACCGCCGGTTTCATCATTCTTCCTCCGCATTCCCCGAGGCTTCTTCTAATGTCTGTCGAACCCGTGCAATTTCATTGTCCAGAGCATCAATGACCTTTTGCCGATCAAGGTCAAAAAACTAAAAATAACCTTGCTCATCTTAAAACGCGCTTTTCTGTCGTTTCAGATGTTGCAAATGGTTATAGAAGGATATGGCCCGTGCCGGAAAATCGAATTCGGCGGCCACGGCTTCCTCCGAGCTGATCATTTGATGCAGCCTTCGAATCCCGGCCTGCCCGCGAAAGAATATCTGAATTCCGCAGTCCAGACACATACAGTAAGGTTTCTGCTTGAGCGAAATCTTGATGGGTAAGGCGGTATTGCAGACCGGACAAGGGAAGGGTTTTCCGGCAAAATCCGACATTTCCATAACATTACGTTGCTTTTCTCCGCTCAAGGTTGTTGCTCCCGGTCCCATTGGTCTAACAGCAGGAAGAACTCGCGCAACAGTTCGAGTGCTTGCGGTTCAATTTCATCTTTATGATGAATGGGAGAATTGCTGGCTGCAGGTTCCAACGGAACCATGGCCTGCGAGCAGGTAGCGATGCATCCGTGGTTCCCGGCTTGAGGTCCGAAGCTGACATTGGAAGCCAGCTTCCAAATTAGAGATTAGTCAAGTCTTTACAAGGAGTCGAGTTCTCGCACCACCACAGTCAGAACCCTCAACGGGGTTTTGGCGCTCATTGCTAAGGGGAGAGTATGAAGAGGGAGTTCTGCGAGCAGGTGATCCTCGAATGCGAGCAGTTAGGGCAGAACATGGGGGATGGATTTCTACCAAACCATGAAGAAGGCGCCAGCCGTGGTGGAGAGATGGAAACCATACATTCTGACGGCTCAGCAGGTCTGGCAAAACGCTAACAATCGGGATGAAGCCATTCAATACCTTCTCGCCTTACCCGACCCGAGTGCCGAAGAATTCGAAAAGGTCACGGCGTTCCTGCGGACTCTGCCGTTCCTTCTGCGGGGTCTTCTGCAGGAGGCTGCAAAGGGTTTGCCCCCGCCGCCTGGTGGGCGTCCACACGGACTGACCTCCGATCAGAGCAGGGAAGTATGCAGGCAAATCGGGCAATTGTACGGCGAGGGGGTTGACCTTGCCGAGGCGAAGCTGCGCATGGCCCGGCGCTACGGAGTGAGCCTTTCCACCATCCAAAGAACCTGGAAGAAACGTGCTAACACAAATTCAGGTCCGAGTGCCTGAATCGCAGGTGCTACGCTTGCGACGGGTCCTTGAAGAACTCGTGACGCGGGCCGATTATTCTCTAGCCCTCACTGCACCTCTAGCACCGTACTTGTGGAACGCACCAAAGATCCCGTCGCCGGAGACGAGGTGCCCGTCAGGGTGATCGTGTATGCACCCGCGGGTGTGCCCGAGCTACCGGTCATGCTGCTGCTGCCACCACACGCTACTTGAAACAGCAAGCCGCCGACGAGCGCGCAGTCGAGCAATAAGGCCTTTGTCTTGCGTTCCTTCGAGCTGAGGCGGTTTGCGATACCCACCAGTCCTATGAGCGGCAGCCACATAGCATAAGAAGAAAGAGCTATCCCGGAGCGTGGACTCATGCGTGCGCTTGGGCCGGTGGTTGTCACCTGCACAGTCACCGGAGTTCCGGGCGCTGCGGACGCGGGAGTGACCGAACATTGGGGAGCCAGCGTGGGTTTCGGCGACACCGAGCATGTAAACGCCACCGTGTCGGTAAATCCGCTGACCGCGGTCAGGTTCAAACTCGCCGATGCTGGCGATCCCGGAGACACGGAGGCTGGCGTGAGCGCAAAAGTAGGAATGGCAAAATCCGGAGATGTGGTCAGTTCGAACACCGTGCCGAAGCCGCTGGTACCGTGAGGCGTGACACCGTAAAGGTTGCCGTTTGCGTCTAGTACGAGGTCACCCGACACCCCAACGTCAGAACCGGTGAATGTGTAGAGGTCGGACTCCTTGCCAGCGGAATCGAGTTTGAAAATCGTGCCTCCCGACAGGCCGTAGAAATTCCCGGCCGCGTCTCGCGCCAGTCCGGCCGTAGGTGAACCAGCCGTCACGAGCCCCCCTTTAAAGGAGAAGAGCAAAGTTTCGGTGCCCGCAGGAGCCAGTTTGAAGATCGTTCCGCAATTCTGCTGCGGCAAACTCGGACATCCGGTAGCGGAGCCTCCGGCGGCGGTGGTGCTGTAGAGATTGCCGATGGGATCCAGCGTCAAAATAGCCTGGGGATAAGCGCCGTCCGGTCCTGCTTCGGGTCCTTTGAACGAGTACAGCACGCTGAATTGACCCGTCGTATCCACCTTAAAAACAGTGCCACAGCCGTAGAGGGAGTTCGTGCAGTTCTGCAGTCCGCCCTGGTAGGCAGTTCCGAACAGATTGCCAGCTGTGTCTTGCACCAGGCCTGCGGATGGGAATGCGCCGTCGGTAATTACGAAGAGGTGCAGGACGCTTTCCTGGCCGCTCGCATCGATCTTGAACATGGTGCCGCAGCCGGCGTCGACCAGTTTTCCACCAACGGATCGTTGGCATCTCGTTCCCCCGCCGGTGAGGGTTGTTCCGTAGAGGTCGCCCGCGCTGTCCAAAACGAGACGGCCGGTGGGATTGGCTCCGTCAGAGGTACCACCAAATCGGTGCAGCACCGTCAGCGTCCCGCTCGGATCCAGCTTGAAGACATTTCCGCAACCTGTTGCAGATTGGCAGTAGTAGGAATTGGAGGTTGTTCCATAGAGATTCCCTGCCTTGTCCCGCACCAAGTCGCCCAGCGGGTATGCTCCGGGCGGGCCCCCAAAGCTGGCGAGCACGGTTTCATTGCCGTTCGGGTCTAGCTTGAACACCGTGCCGTAGCCAGCAGTGCCACCCTGGCTTGTTGTGCCGTAGAGGTTGCCCGCCTGGTCGAACAGCAACGGCCCGTGTGGATAGGTCCCGTTAGGCCCGGTAAAGTTGTAGAGCACCGTCAAGGTTGGGGTCTGTGCGCTCAGTGCCGCAACTAACGCCAGTACAGTAAGCAGCACCACACCGGCGGTGGACGTCACGTTTTTCGATGTCATCGTCTCTTCCTCCAGTCTCAGCGCTGCTTCGCTGAGCTATCTGCTCGACAGTCGCAGGCCGGGAATGCGATAGCGATCGTTGTGGGGCGACCGAGATGGCTGCTGCGGGCCGCTGGGGATGGAGCGAGCCACGGAGGTTTGCGCGGCTGCCGGTGCGTGGCTCGCGCTGTCATTGGCTTCGCCAACCGGAATCAACAGAACCGCGTGCAGGTCGCCGTTCGGGAGCACTCCCGTGCAGACGATCTCTCCCCGATCGTTAATCAGTCTCGCGTCTTGCAGGTGAAGACCGGAGCCGGGCAGCGCCAGATCGTTCAAGTCCACCATGGGACCACCGTTCTCCCACAGCCAGGCGCGACCCCCGACGAAACAGATGCCCGCATCGCCCACGATCTGCCCAGCGGAATTGATGGAGTACGCGGTGCTGCAAGCATCACCACCGATCACACCAAGATCGGTCATTACGCCATGTCGGAACAGAAACCCGTGGTGAGTCAGGCTGCCGGGTACGTCGGCCCTGCCCACCACCACGCCAGAATCGTTGACGGAGTTCGCCTCCGAGTTATCGCCTCCCAACGTGCCCAGGTCGGTCAGCGTCCCGCGGTCCCAAACGAATCCGTGGTGGGTTGCGTCTCCCGCCAGAGTAGAATTCCCGGCCACCTGCCCTCGGTTGTTGATCCACCAGGGGCCGCAGCTTGAGCAGTTGCTGTTGGTTCCACCGAGCGTACCGACATCCACCGCGTTGCCGTCCTCGTCCCAAAAGATTGTGTGCAGAGTCGTCGTGCCCTGAACGTAGAACTGTCCCATAACTTGCCCGTGCTCGTTCATCAGAAACGCCGCGCCGTCCGTACCGCCTAGCGTGTCCAAGTCGCGCATCACGCCGTCCTTCCAAACGAAGGGCCGAGTCTGAGTGGCAAAGCCAAACATGGAAGCTGGATCGGGCACGGCGTTGGCGGCGAGTCCCACAATTTGCCCGTGGCCGTTTACGTCGAAGCCGATACTTTCATTGCCGCCCAGAGTGCCTAAGGTTTGAATCTGACCGTTTCGCCACAGAACAGCCTGGAACTCCGGTATCCCCAGAACTGGATCGGTGGTGCCGTTTTCCGAGGTTCCAACTACCCATCCGTCCGAGTTGGCGCCTTGGGGGAAGCTATTCACGCCACCGGGCAGCGTGCCCAAGTCGGTGAGGGTGCCATGGCGCCACAGGAACGCGTGATTGACGTTGCAGTCATTACCCCCCTGGGCGGTATTCAAGCACCCGGGATTCGGATTCGCATCGGGAGTATCAGCCCCGCCCACAACAGTCCCGCGTGCTGTCAGGGCATGCGAGAAGCCGGTTACCGTGCTGAAGGGTCCACCGAATGTGCCCAGGTCAACTACCTTGTAATGGTGCTGTTTTGCGACGTGTTGTTCCGCGGCGTTACTCTGCGCGAACGCGCCGGCTGAGATAACGAGCGTCCCCAGCAGGGTCGACCAAATGACGCGATCCCATGTCTTGAATTTCATACTGCCTCCTTAAATGCGCCCGGGATCGGGAGACCGACTGGCTCCATCATTCGGCATTGCCTGAAAGCCCACTAGCGCACTAGAATCTGCGTCCGGCGGGATTTCCGGAGCGGCCTGCGTCCCTGCTCCCAAGCACCGTAACCGGGCGGAAGCTTTAGAGTCCTTCCGAAGTTCTGGAAAAGTTATTGAAGAAATCTTGCGGGCCTATATGAGCTTGCCGGGAAAGCGTTTCTACGCGTTCGGCCCGTTTCGCCTGGATTCTGAGAAGCGCGTCCTGGTGCGCGATGGCACGCCCGTGCCCGTGGCGCCGAAGGTAGGGGAGACTCTGCTCGTCCTAGTAGAAAGCGCCGGACGCTTGGTGGAAAAAGACGAGCTGATGCAGCGAGTCTGGCCGGAGGCCTTCGTCGAGGAAGGCAACCTGAACAAGAACATCTTCGTTTTGCGCAAGCTTCTGGGCGAGTGGAACGGCGGGCGGGAGTACATCGAAACCGTGCCCAAGCGCGGGTATAGGTTCGTGGCACCGGTCGAGGAGGTAACACACGCCGAGGTAGCGACGCTGCTGGCCCCGTCCGCGGGTGCGAATCTGGTTGGCAAGAGGATCTCCCACTACCGGGTGCTGGAGATCGTGGGTGGTGGCGGTATGGGACTCGTTTACAAAGCCGAGGACCTCAAATTGGGTCGTCGGGTTGCGTTGAAATTTCTTCCCGAAGAACTCGGAACCGATTCCAAAGCTTTGGAGAGATTCGAGCGGGAAGCCCGAGCGGTTTCCGCTCTAGATCATGTCAATATCTGCCAGCTTTACGAGTTCGGAGAACACGAGGGTCAGCCTTTCCTGGTGATGCCCCTGCTGGAGGGCAAGACCCTGCGCGACCGCATTGCCAATCAGGCTCCCTTGCCGACGGTTCTTCTGCTCGACATCGGCGTCCAAATTTCCGGCGGATTGAACGCAGCGCATGAGAAGGGGATCATTCATCGCGACATCAAACCCGCGAACATCTTTCTTACAGGGAGAGGAGAGGTCAAGATTCTGGATTTCGGGCTAGCAAAGTTGGTACCGGCAGGTTCTGTTCGTGATGTGGATCAAGCCCACAGTGAAATAAACGAGGCGCAACGGGAATCCATTTCCGCCGCGACTCCAGATCCTCTCCTTAGCCGAACTGGGTTGGCGATGGGAACGGCGGCCTACATGTCGCCCGAGCAAGTACGGGGGCAGAAGTTGGATGCACGTACAGACTTGTTTTCATGTGGCTTGGTGCTGTATGAGATGGCAACCGGCAAACGCGCGTTCACGGGTGACACTGGGCCTGAGCTTCAGAAAGCCATTCTCACGAAGACGCCAACCCCACCGCGGGAATTGAACCCAGCCCTTCCGGCAACGCTCGAAGCGATCATTGGCAGAGCACTCGAAAAAGATCGCGAAGCGAGATACCAGTCCGCCTCGGAGATGCGGTCCGATCTGGAGGCCTTGCAACGGGAGATCGAGCCGAAGCAGCGCTCTCGATGGCCAAGATTAGTCGCAGGAGCGGTTGCCCTGCTCGCTATGGTTGCGGGAGTTTTCTGGTTTGCCCCACGAAGAGCATTGTCTTCAGCGGCCCTGCCGCAGCTCAAATTGCGCCAACTCACCAGTGTCTCCAGCGAAAATGGCCCGGCGGGCGGTACCATCTCGCCCGATGGAAAGTACCTGGCATACGGCGATCGAGTCGGGTTGCACCTCGAACTTGTCGAAACTGGGGAGACGCAAATGATTCCTGGGCCAGAAGGTTTCAACAGCAATGCCCTTGGCTTGAATGTTAGTGCGTGGCGTCCGGACAGCAGGGGCTTTCTGGCCAATGCCTGCCCGGTGGGGGGTGACACCACTTATGGGACATCCCATGGCTGTAGCATTTGGATTTTTTCCGTTTCCGGTGAACCGCCGCAAAAGATCCGGGATGAGGCTACAGGCGAATCCTTCTCGCCGGACGGCACTCTTCTTTCCTTTGAAACTAACGCAGGCAAGTATGGAGATCGCGAAATCTGGGTGATGCGGCCCGATGGGCAGCAGTCGCGAAAGGTCTTTGAAGTAGGTGAGAACGACTCGATTGTCGATCTTACCTGGTCACCAGATGGACGACGCGTCATCTATATGCGGCAGGATGGGCCTGACAGTGCCAACACCTACTTCGAAAGCGGCGATCTGCAAGGGGGGCCCGTCACCAAGGTCCTTTTGCCCTTTGACACGAAATTAGTGAGCAATTCTATTTGGTTGCCGGATGGCCGTCTGGTTTACCGCCAGGACGAGCCAGGCTTCAGGGTGAAAACCTGCAATCTCTGGCAGATCAACATGAACCCCCGGATGACGGCATTCGTTGGGAAAGCACAGCGCATCACCAACGTTGCCGAACTCTGTGTGAATCCGGTGGACGCGACTTCGGACAGCAAACGGCTCGTGGTCCTCGAATGGAGACCTCATAGCAGCGTTTATGTGTCGGACCTTCAGGCCGGCGGGGAGCGATCCGCCCATCCCGTTCGCCTGACGCTGGATGAAAGTTGGAATCATCCGCTGGCATGGACGTCGGACAGCGAGACCATTCTCTTTACCTCCAGCCGGACCGGAGTGGATGCAGTCTTCAAGCAAACGCTTGGCCAGGATACTGCCCAACCGATCATTGCCCTGAACAAGAGTGAAGGCTTGGCTGGTGCTTGCCTCAGTCCGGAAGGTTCCTGGCTTTATTACACGATCAAGTCGTACGACGAAGGTCCAGCGGAAAGCCACAAAATCATGCGGGATCCAGCAACGGGCATACTTCCTCAGCAAGTGAGTAAAATCATGCGCGTTCCGATTCAGGGAGGATCTCCGCAGTTGGTGTTGGCGGCGACCATCGAAGAGTGGCCGCGATGTGCCCGGTCCCCATCATCTTTGTGCGCGATCGCCGAGCGCACTCCGGATCGCAAACAGATTGTCTTCACGGCGCTCGACTCTGTGAGAGGCCGCGGGCGCGAACTTGCCAGATCCAATACGGACGCGACGTCGGATTACCATTGGGATATTTCTCCCGATGGAACTCGCATCGCTCTCCTCAAGCACCGGGACGCAAGAGTGCAGAGTCTTTCGCTGAACGGCGGAGCGCCGCAGGAGATTACCTCAAAAGAACGGAAGACAATGTCCAGCGTGGTTTGGACGGCGGACGGGAAGGGACTGTTCGTCTCCAGCTATACGGCGCGAGGGGCCGACATGCTGCACATGGATCTCCAGGGCAATACTCGACTTTTGTGGGAACATCCGGGTGGCATCGAGATTTACGGCGTGCCTTCCTCCGACGGCCGCCATTTGGCAATGCGGGGATGGAATGTGGAAGGGAACATGTGGATGATGGAAAACTTCTGATGACTGGGTGGACGTAGACGCCGACAAGATTGGATTGCGCGCAATTCTTCCGGGAAGTTCTAGAACTGAAGCTGGGCCTTCAACTGAATCATGCGGCGACCAACGTTCGCCTGGGTTGTTGAGCCGAGAATGCTGGTGGGAGACTGCTCCAGATAGAAAATCTGTCCAAATCCCGAATCCGAACTCCCAGGATCGGGAAATCCAAAATTGGCATGGTTGAAGAAGTTGAAGAACTGAAGACCGATGCCCACCTTGGCATTCTCCCAGTGAGGGATTTTCGTATTCTTCATGGCCGCGAAGTCCATATTGACGAAGCTCGGTCCGCGGTAGCGATTCCGGCCTTGCGCAAAGTTCACGCTCCGACCGCTGCAGGGACCGCTCGAACCTGGCAGTGTTCCCGTGTTGAATCCGGTCTCGCAGCCAGTCTGCAGGAACAATGCGCCGGGATTGGGCGTTGTTGTCCCATCCGTATTGAGCAGCACTTGCGGTGGCAGGCATGGAACTGGCGCCGCAGGAATGGCCGCCCCTTTTCCGCATGGTCCCGCGGAACCAAGAGGCGCTAGCGGTACGGAATAAATTGGGCCGAAGAAATTCTGCTTAGCAAGATTAGCGGCCCTGGTAAAGTCGAACACCGTGTAAGGATTCCCGGTGCGGGCAAGGATGGTTCCGGAGATTTGCCAACCCTTCAACAGGGAATCAGGACCGTGTCCGCGGAGCGCCTCTCTGAAAGGAACTTCCCAGACAAAGTTTCCTGTTACGGAATGGCGCGCGTCGTACTCCGCCGCCCCGTAGCTCCCGCGAAGATTGTTGGCATCTTGCGGGAACACCGAACCGCCAGTTGTAAAATATGACAGCCCCCCGTTCGAAACTTCGTCCAACGCGTGTCCGTACGTGTAATTGACCCGATACAAGCCGCGGCCCCACCGGGTAAACCGCTGTTCGAAGGAAACGACCATGCCGTTATAGTTGGAAATGGCATTCGTTTGCAACTCCGTCACCCCGCCAAATCGCGGATCGGCACAGGGAGGGAGGTACGGAATGGTACACACGGCGGTGGGAAAGGTTCCGAATCCAAAAGCATTTGCGTTAGGATTCTGGACCAGTTCATGGATACCGTGGTTGCCAAAATAGCTAATGGTCAAAGAGGTCGAGCTTCCGAAGCCGTGCTGCGCCTGCAGGCTCCATTTTTGGTATTGCGCCGAACGCATCCTGCTTGCCGGATTCTGAAAGCTCGGGGCAACAAACAATGGGTTGGACCGTTTGATATCAGCAACGGATTGACCAGTCTCAAAGCCGTTCACGAAAATCTTATCGAAGTTAGTAGCCATTTGGTTCAGGCTATTGTTTTCACCAGGCGCGAGGTTGAAGCCGCTGACGTTGTAATCATCGAAGACCGGCGGGTTGGCCCCCAATGTGGACGCGAGGCCACCGGGGACCGCGTCATAAAAGAAACCAACGCCGCCTCGTAAGACCGTGTTGTGGGAGACGCCGAGTGGCTGCCATGCAAAACTGAACCGTGGCGACCATACGATGCTGTCCGTATTCGCGAACGCTTGCTTCCGATCCGTAAGTATGCCGCTTCGGTAAGCCTGATCTGGATTGTGGCTGAGCGAATTCAGTGGCCCGGCAAGCCGGGTAAAACAGCGATCTTCGCAAACCGGATTGGACTGGTGATCAGCGCGCAGAATCAGCGTCAGCGTCAGGTTGGAACGGGCGTGCCACTCTTCCTGGCCGTAAAAACCGAGACTATAGAAAGCGAAGTGGTTCCAATTCGATATTGGAAAGGATTGTTGGAGTTGTGTGAAATCCGTGGCTGAGTGGTTGCTATCCACGAGGCAGGGCTGCGAATGCGAAACTTTACTGGGATCCTGCGAAGGCGATACTCCTCCACAGAAAAATGCACCCATCGTGAGCGGAAGTAATAGTCCCGTGCCGTGCCGGTTGTAGCCACCCCGAGTCGCATCGGTGCGCAGGAAGTTCACTCCAAGCGCAAACTCATGCCGGCCCCGCGTTTTCAGAAAATCGTCGGAGATTTGGTACGCGGTGGTTCTTGAGCCGAAAGGCATGGCGTAGTGATTGTCGTAGCCTCCCAGACCGAGGAAAGGAATGCTCGCACTAAACCAGTTCATTTCTGTCGGAAAAGTAGCCAGGGCCTTGGCTGAATCGGCCACACTGCACGTTCCGTCGATGAAGCTGCCTCCAAGCAGAAACTGGTTCGACGCTGTGGGGCCAATGTTGTGCGTCTCGCTGAGGTGGCCTTGCCAGGTGGTTTGATTGCAATAGTCATTAAAGACTGGGATCGGGTCCACGTGGAGGGGGGTTCGCCCCCGGCCGTTCTGCACAAACAAGAACACGCGGTCGCTGCTTCCGGCATTCCAATCCGCCCGTCCCGACACGATCGAATCGCTGGACGGCGCGCTGCCGCTTTCGGGGAAATAAACCGCACATGGATATTTATTGGGAGCCACTCCGCTGGGATTGTTGGGGTCGGTCGGATCCGTCCAACCATTGCAGCCCAGGGGATCTAGAGGGCTGTTGCCGGGCTTTGCCGCGCTCGCTCCCGGTGTGCTGTTGTACAGGTTAAACATCAGCCCATAAAACTTGTCCGACGCGGAATTGGGGCCAAAGATATTATCGATATTTTTCAGGATTTGGGACTCGAATGTTGCGCTGGGTAGGACGACCTGCGGAAAAATGTACGGGAGTATCAAACGCACACCCTCCGTATCAAAAAAGAAGAACAGCTTATCCTTCTTGATTGGGCCCCCCAAAGAACCCGCCCACTGATGGGCACTATTGGCCGGGCGAGGACTCAATATTGCATTGCTGATCCAATCGTTCGCATTCAGCACGGTTCCGTTCCAGTAGTACTGTGCATTGCCATGAAGAGCATTGCCGCCGGATTTGGTCAGGAAGTTGACGCTCGAACCCGCCGCACCGCCGAATTGACCGGAATACCCTTCGCTCACGACCGTCGCTTCTTGTATTTCATTCTGCCCCAGCAGCATCCCCGTGACACCGCTATTGTTGGAATTCTCCGTAACATTATTGTTGATATTCGGTCCGTTATTGTTGTCGTTCATTCCGTTCAACGTGAACAAATTGGAGGTGCCGGGCATTCCCAGAATGGAAAAATTCCCCGAGCCGCCGAAGCCTATCGCGTCCGTATTCATGATCGCGCCAGGAGCCGTCTGCGCAATGTACGTGAGATCGTTCCCCGGATTGGGAACTTCGGAAACTTGCTGCTGGTTCATCGTTGTGGAAACGTCCCCATTTTCCGCGTGAAGGAGGGGCGCCTCCGCCGTCACTGACACGCTCGTGCTGGCTTGCGCCACTCGCAGCGTGATGTTCACGGTGACGGGAGGCCCAAGCAGAACATCCACCGTGCGGTTTTCGGTTTGGAAACCCGCATGGGCCACTGTGAGCGTATATCTCGCCGGCGCGAGGAAGAAGAACTGGTAAGCCCCACCACGATCCGTCTTCGATGATTGGTTCGTCCCTTTGGAGGTGTTCCTAATCTCGATGTTGGCAGCTGCGATCATCGCGCCGCTCGGATCGGTCACGACTCCCGTTAAGCCCCCGGAAGTCGTGGTCTGAGCAGTCAAGAAGCTTGACGTCGGTAGCAAGAACAGGGAGCCCAAGAAGAAGACGACATGACGTGGGCAGCGAGCTTGGACCGCACATCTGTTCGATGGGGCCATTCGGCAGGAATGTTAGGCCCCTCTGGCTGGAAGGTCAATTACGCGGGCCACACCTGGAATCAGCCTCCTTTGATGGATTTACCAGACGGGGTGGCTAAGGTGTGCGTTGTGCAATAGGCTTCCAGCACCGACCTGTAAAGGGCATCTCCAGTAGCTCCGCTGTGATCTATTTTCTAGCAGCTCCGTATTGCGAATCAGGGGTCGTCCCCTGCCCTCGATGCCGGCATGGCCGGAGAACGAGTGATCGGAATTTATCGGTTCGTCGTCGGATTGGTACCGACAAAACGGCTTGTGTTGACCAATCCGACCAATTCCCGGCGTATTGGGCAAAACGGACGCTTGGCACCTGAACCGGTTCGAAGGATCGTCTGCTAGGGTCTGGCCATTCGATTTAAGTCGGGCTTGAACTACTAAACGCTAGTTCAAAACTATCGCCGCGGAGCAGAAGAGTTCTAAAATCGTCTGCCAGGGCCGACCAACTAAAAACATAGGCGTTATGCGGAACTCCCTCCGGGCCTGGCCATCGAAGAAGTGACGGGATTATGGCCAAGCTTTCCGGTCATTCTCCATTCATTTGCTCTCGTTCAACAAGTCTGCCAAGTATTGGTGCCATACCGCGGGAAGCGAATGCGTGCCATGTCCGCGGGTGTCATCGGTGATCGGCAGCAGCACGAAATTGCCTCGCTTGACCCGCTTGATTTCGCGTTCGGCGATACTCAGTTCCGGAGGATTGATCTGGTCGTCGGCGGAGTTGACGAACATGACGGGCGCCTTGATCTGGTCCAGTTTGCCCGACGGATCGTAGTTCCGCGACGCGTCGAAAGCATAAAGTATGTCGTTGGCGTCGTCGCGGGCCATCTGGCGATCCTCGAACTGCTTCAGGTATTGGTCGGCCTGCTCGCGCGTGGGATAGTTCTTCTGCATTTGCAGCGGGCTACTGACCAGAACCAGGAAGATGTCATACACGTTGCGCATTCCGGCAAGCTGGTGCGTGTAGTCGCCGTGGTTGTAGTCGGGATCGCTGACGATGTCATCCATGATCATCTTGCGCATCATGCGATTGCGTCCGGCAATCTGTACCGGCTGGCAGGCCAGCGGCATGGCGGCGTCCATGAAGTCGGGATAGGTTTCCAGCCAGATCCACGAATGCATGCAACCCATCGACGTCCCCATCAACAGGCGCAGGTGATTGACCTTCAAACCGTTGGTCAGTAGCAGGTGTTGTGCGGCGACCATGTCGTCGTAGTCGTAATGCGGGAAGTGGGCGTGCATGCCGTCGCTGGGCTTGCTGGAGTGCCCGTGGCCCACGTCATCGGGCAGGATGATGTAGTAGCTGCTGGCATCGAGCAATTGGCCTGGGCCAAAAAGATATCCGGCGAACTGTTGGCTGACGAAGTTATGTCCCGACCCGGCGGTGCCGTGCAGGATGAGTACCGCATTTATAACCCGGCCGTTAGCATCGACGGCGGCCTTGCCGTAGGTGGTGTAGTGCAACTTGAGTTCAGGAAGCGATTCGCCATCGCGAAAATGGAAGTCGTGGGTAACGAAATCGCCCTCGACGGGCTGGGGTGGTTGCTGGGCCTTGGTGGCAGAGGCCAGGCAGAGAAGGGCCCATAGAAAGGCAATGACAAGCGGGAGAATCTTCATGCCCGAGAGAGTAGAGGAAAACCAGTTGCAGAGCTAGTCTTGGGCGGACGGCCCATACGAACGTTGACGGAGAGCTTTCAGGGTACCCATCCTCTTCGCCTTCTTTTGGCGAAAGAGTGCGGTGAGATCGGTTCCCCCCGACTCGGGTTTCCCGCAGCCTCGTTCAGAAAGGTTCTAAAATCGACCTGTAGGGCCGACCAATCAATTCCAACTCGGCTCAAGTCATTGAAAACGCCAGTTCAAAATTTGGCGCAGTAAGCAAAGTTCGAAAATCGTCTGCTAGGGCCGACCATTCTTTTGTTTCATTTGGAAATTTCTCCACTAACGTTATTCCCTGGGTTGTGTCGTGCAGTGTGACGTAACTGCGTTCAAGACGCCGTTGTAAAAGAGTTTCAACGGCACCACGCCTCGCATCGCTTCTCTACCTCCTTCCTCAATGCTCGCCATGCCGAACGCCAACTTCGCTGCGCTTTGGCAGGATCAATCCGGATGTTTTTCGGAAGCGGGAAATACAAAGAATTTGAGGCGTGTGAACGGAAAAAGGCCAGACCAGCCCGATAGAAGAAGTATGGTGGTTGGGTCAGTTGACGGTCAGGACTTGCGCGCTACTGGTGCCGCCGCTAGAGCAGCCAACGTCCCCAGTATTGCCGGCGGGCGTCTTCACCACGACGTTGAAGCTTCCAGGAGCAGAGATCATGGAGGATGTAATCGTGGCCGTGAGTTGGGAATGATTGGTCACGCCGGTGGTGAGGGTCGCGCCATTGAAGACCACAACGGAGGAGGAAACGAATTCACTGCCGGTCGCAGTGATGACGAACGTGGGCGGTAGCTGTGAAAAGGCCATGGTTTTGGGAGAGATCGAGTTGAGGATCGGTGCGGGGCGGGCACTCCCGCACAGGGGATTCAGCGTGTTGCACCCAGGCAGAAGCAAGAGCACGAACAGCCACGAACAGAGTCGAACGATCCGACAGGAAGAGGACATGATTTGGCTACTTTCTTTGTGCTAGTTCGTCCCGTGTTGGAGCTGCGGAATCCAGCAGCATCGACAAATCAGCAGGGGAGTACTCCACCTCAGCGAAGCGGGCGACATTAAAGCGGCCATTCGCCAGGTAGATTGCAACAATGCTGGCGGCTACCCACGGATGAAAAGCCGCCAGTGGCAAAATGTATTTCTTAGACTTCACCAAGGCCGCAGAAACGCCATCCACCCGGTGGCTCGGGTGACGGCTGCCTGGTATCTGCGGAAGGAAAAAGGCCGAAAGAGGAAAGTCCGGATGATGCTTCGCATACGAAATCAAGGATTTTACGATCTGCTGGGGCGTGCTGATGCCCGCGTCGGCGATATAGTTTCGCCGAATCGCCCCGGCATAGTAGCGGTTGAGAATGCCACGAGAAAAGTCGGCGCAGTTGTTGAAAAAGAGATCGAAGTGGCGCTTGTTCTTCCGCGAGTTGAGGTCGGAGATCAGATACTGATCCTGCGCTTCCGTAGTCTCGATCTGAAAGCCGTAGATTTTGCGATTGTAGGCAGCGCCGATTAATTCGACCCATGATCCCTTCGGCGTTTGGCCACCTGGACCGTCAGGAACAATCTCTACCAGATGCTTATGTCGGTACTCGTCCCGGAGATTGGCCACCTTCTCAGCGCTAGCCTCCGCTGGAATGCTTGCGAAATCCTCCACAGCGTATAGGTAGGGGATCAGAGGGATCGCAATCCAGTCGTATCCAGAGACCTTGCGGTAGCGGCTCATCACGATTCCAAACTCGCCAGGGTCACAGCGCCGCAGCACAACGGGTGTCTCGGCGCAGACTCGGGACAAGTAAACAGAAGCGTGTCCTGTAGGGTTGATGGCCCCAAAGACGCCATAGGGTTCTTGCACAAACAGGGTGGCATCCGCCCATAACGCGGTATTACACGCCAGCGCGAACAACAGCGGCAGTAAGCGATGCATCGAGAAGCTCATCCAACCTTGGTTGGCTGGCTTCAACCGTACTATTCATCGCTCTGCCGGGATACTGTCAACAAAGCTAGTATGCGATGTGCAAAGGAAGAAACGCGAGTGACCATCTGCTGCCGCCCTCAACCATCGCGGGGCGCTCACACAGGGGAACAAGACTCGCTCCAGACTCGCTCCAGTTCTTCGGCATTCCCTAAAAGCATTAAAACTTACCTAGTGAAGCTCTAGGAGTTTTGCCAGTTGTCCGCGAACTCGGCAAGGCGTCAGATATACAGTGCGATATAAGTCCCGCGGAAAGCCCTCAGCATGAGACATCCGATTGTTGAAGCATCGGCTCGGCTGCTGCTGTTCCTGTTGATTGGTACTTTTTCCAGCGCGCAGGTGGCGAAAACCGACAATGGCCTTGCTGCTGCGAGAACACCAGGTGTCGATCGCTTGCCGGTAGTCGACGGCTTCCAGGTCCAGCAAGCCTATATGAGTCGTTCAGGGAACGAGGCGCCCCGTCACCAACCTTCGGGATACATTAGCGGGACGGTTCTTGATCAGTCAGGAGCCGTGAGCGCCGGAGCTGAAGTACGGCTAACCGACACGGGCCAAACTTCGAACCGGCAGATAAAGTCCGGCAGCAATGGGCAATTTCTGTTCGCCAATGTCGCTCCCGGATCCTTTCGCCTGATAGTTGCCGCGCCGGGCTTCGCTACGCAAGAATTCTCTGCAGCTCTGCGGCCCGGGGAAACCTATCTAGTCCCTCCGATCATCCTGACGGTAGCGGCGGCCATCACCGCAGTGCATGTAAGAGACAGTCCGCTGACCCAGGCCCAGGTGGCGGATATACAGATTAAAGAACAGGAGAAGCAACGCGTACTCGGTATCTTTCCAAATTTCTACGTGAGCTACGACCGCGACGCGCTCCCCCTCAACTCGAAGCAGAAATTCCGCCTTGCCTGGAAGACCACCAGAGATCCCTTTACTGTCGTGGGAGTTGCCGCCCTGGCCGGAGTTGAACAGGCGACGAACACTCACGAGGGATATGGCCAGGGAGCGCAAGGCTATTTCAAGCGCCTGGGTGCATCCTACACAGACGCGGTCACCGGCACGTTTATTGGAAGCGCCCTGCTACCGTCCCTGTTGAAACAGGATCCGCGTTATTTCTACAAAGGAACGGGGAGTACTCGATCGCGGTTGTTCTATGCGCTCGCCAGTCCTGTAATTTGCAAAGGCGACAATATGCGCTGGCAGCCTAATTATTCGAACGTAGCCGGGGCCTTTGCTTCAGCCGGCATCTCATATCTCTACTATCCCCAAAGTGATCGCAATGGCACCGGATTGGTGATGCAAAACTCGTTGATCAGGCTGGGCGAAATTGCCTTCGAGAGTGTGCTTCAAGAGTTTCTTATTCGGCGATTGACACCGCACCTCCGCAAACGCGCCTCGACCGCCGCTAAGGACGGAGAATACCGTGCTGGCAATCAGGACCAGTGAGGTGGAAGTTTCCGGGCGGCATCTGGGCACGCACCTGATTGGGTGCGGCTTACCATGAAAAAACTGCGCCTCCTGCGATTTCCCCGGCAAGCCTCTGATACAGCTGTTTCGCGTGTGGGCAGGGTCCATACCGTCGTGATAGTACTCATCCTGACGCTAAATTTGCCCGGTCGGCTGGGAATAGCGCACGCCCAGGAGGTCTCGTCGGTCTCCTATGTCGATCATCGAGGCACTCGATCGATTGCAGAACCATGCCAAGATCCCTTGACGCCTTCCGCCTTGCGCGAAACTCTACGTCTGGTTTGCTCCAGGGAGCCCATTGAACCTGCAAATCACGACATTCGGAAAGCCATCATTCTTGGATTCGTCGGCGGCTTTGTGAAACGGGATGACATAAAGCACCCTGAAGTCTTGTTCGCGACGTATCTTCAAAACCGGTATGGGGCCGCTGTTCACGTCGAAGTATTCGGGAATCACGAAGAGAAGAGAGCTGTAGAAGATACGATTCGGCGCTTGGATACGGACAAGAACGGTTCCTTGACAGCCGCCGAGAAAGAACAAGTGAAGATCATTCTCTACGGACACAGTTGGGGTGCTTCGCAGACGCTAATCTTCGCAAGAGACCTGCAACGGCACGGCATTCCGGTGTCACTGACCATCCAAATCGACAGTGTGAAGAAGCTTGGAAAGGACGATCACACGGTTCCCGCAAATGTGGCGAAAGCAGTGAATTTTTATCAAAGAAAAGGTCTCACGCGTGGGCAACCCCTAATCGTAGCGGCTGATGCGGGACGAACCAAAATCTTGGGCAACTTTCACATGAAGTACGAAGACCACCAAGTCAATTGCGACAACTATGCATGGCTTTCGCGGGTTTTCAACCAACCTCACCACCAAATCGAGAACGACCCCCAAGTCTGGGCCCAGATTGCATCTTTCATTGATTCGGAACTCCTGAGAACAGATATCGGGACTCAAACTGCGTCATCTTCAGAGTCATCTGCTTTGAAATAGATATCACGAGCAGTCCAAGGTACCGAAAGACGGATCCGCGCCGGAGCTTTCAGCGCGATCTAGTCTAGCGTCCTGTCCCGACCAGCAGGTGACTGCCTCTCAGCGTCTTCCCGGTTCCATTCTGATCGAAGGCAATGATGTCTCCCGATCGCTCGGAAGTCTGGGACAAAAAGGCCTTTGCCGTTGTCGACTGGTGCGGGCCATTTTATTGACGTTCGTAGAATGAAGTGCGTGTCGCCTAAGGTGCCCCAGAAACCCTGTGCTATTTCTCTCCGAACCGGAGCGTCAGACCGACCGTCAAGCCAATCGGGTATCCCGGCGTTCCATGCACGCGAAATGCCGGCCCAGCGGTCGGCGTCACTCTCGACTCCAGGTAATTCTGAGTCTCCCAAAAGCGTTTGTTGTTCAAGTTGTCGATCGCGAAATTCAAGTCAAGGTAGTGCCGTACTTGCTTGGAGACGCTCAGGTCCAGAACATCGAGTCCGGTTGCATGAGGCACCGTGCGATCGGCTCCATCCAAGATGTATCCACTAATGCGTCGATAGCGCAACGACCCGTTAAAGCCGCGCCAGTCCGTCAGCGTGATTCCGGAATTGGCGACGGAGTGCGGCGCGCTGTCCACGTACACCCGCGGCAACCCCAGATAAAAAGCATTGGACACCTGTGTGACGCCCCCGTTTAGCGCTAGCCAGCGACGAAGCTGAATCGATGTCTTCGCTTCCCACCCGTACGAGCGGCTCGGCCCGCGAAGCTCGAAGCTGCCATCATCTGGAATGTAGACCTGTTCATTGGAACGGTTGATCAGGAAGATATCGGCACTAAGCGAAAACCGCCTTAAATTGAAGGAATTCCCAATCTGGTAGAAATCCGTGGTCGACACCTTGGGCGCACTGGGCTGCTGCACCACGCCGCGAGCATCCTGGCTTGAGATTCCACGCCCGTAACTCGCATGGAGCGTGAAGGGCACGCGGCTGATGGGCGTGTAGGAAACATTCGCCTTCGGCTGGAATCGCGATTCGCCCTGAAGCCCACTGCGTGCCGGGTCAATGTGATCCGCCACATCAAAGCGGAAATAATCAAAGCGCAGCCCAGCATCGAAGTGCAACCTCTGGCCCATCAAGTCCACACCCTGCTGCACGTATCCCGCTATATTCGTAACGTGAGCATGCGCGCTGCTCGTGATCGCCTGCACTCGCCGCGCTTCCGTCTGGTTCAATCCAACGTTGATTTGGTTGTCATGGAAGTTCGAACCGACCGTGAGTAGTGCCGTTTGCCCAAACAGTCTATGGGGATGCAGGTATTGCGCGTTGATCCCTTCCTGCAGGCGCGAGTCGTGCTGCTGGATCTCGTCGCCGTGGATGGGATCGGAAGGCAGATAGTGAACGAGGAAGAATGTAAAGTTCGAATACAGATCAAACAATGATCGTCCCAGGAAGCCATCCAGCTTCAAAATGTCGCCGTTGGCAAAATCGCGCTTGTAGTAGGTTCCGAATGTGCCGAGCCGAACTCTGCCTCCGTCGTACGGATCGATATAACCGAAGCGGTCGAGTTGGCCAGAGGCCACCAGGTCGAGCGGAAGCTGCCCCGAGGAATAGAAATCGTTCGTGCCGAAGTTCAACTTGAAGCCGAGCGACTCCTTGTCGCTCAATTCGTGGGTGTAGTTCCCGGTGATGTTGTGGCGCTTGTAGCGACCGGGGTTGATGAACGGTCCATCGGTATGAGAGCCGTCATAGGCAATGAATGCATCGTCATGTTCCAGCCCCGGACTATAGCCAACGAACCCGCGGTAGGCATCGAAGGAACCGCCCTGCAATCGAACCGTCAGCAGAGTCGGCAGGCTCTCCCTTAGCCGGATGTGAACCACGCCCAGACCCGAAAAATCCCCATACTCCGCGCTGAAAGGGCCGTTAAGAATGTTGACGTCTTGCACCAGTTCCGGCGTCAGAGTCTTCAGCGCTCCGAGATAGCCCTGACCATGTCCCTGTGTGCCCTGATTCTGCTGAACGTCATTGACCAGCACTTTGAGACCACCATTGACGCCGCCATGGTCAAGATTGAAACCGAAGCGTCGAATCTCCAGTGACTTTCCGCCACCTTCATGTTGACCCGCGTTGATGCCGGCTGCCAGCGTATCGAAGATCTGATCATCCCTGGAAAACAGAGTGCTCTTGTACACATTCTCGCTGCGCTGGTCGATGGTGGGAGTCAAAGCAGTCGCGGAAATCACGAGACTCTCGTGCACCGCAGGGATCGCGAAGTTTGCTCGCAGATGCATGTTTTCCAGCGTCCCGGAGGCCGCCACGCTCGTCGCCTCAGAGGTAACGTACTTGCCCACGACCCGGAGTGTCACCGGCTCACCCGGCACGCTCAGCCGAAAGCTGCCGCTGGCGTCTGTGATGGCTTGCTTCTTGCCCGACGCATACTCCGCAACCACGGAAACATTCGGAAGAACTTCATTCTTGTCAGTCATCACCACGCCGGAAATATTACGCAGCAAAGACTGTTTCGTCTGCGCTTGCCCTTGCCCGACGAGAACCAACAACAGCGTCAACACGAAGGAATAGGCGCAACTCGTCCACCGCAATCCAGTTCTGATGGTCGATGCCTTCGCGAATTTGATCGTCACAGTCACTCGCTTTTCCCTCATGGATCCTGAGTTATCTGCCCGTCCGGTGTTCCGGTCAATTCCGACGGTTTATAGCACCGGACCCCAAACGATGTACGCACAAACCACGCATCTGCGAAGAAAATTTGATTCTTGTTCGTGTGTCTACCCCAGGCAATGTTTTCCCCGTGCCTTCGTAAGGGTTTCCTTGAGCCATGAGACATTCCCGCAGGTTGGCTGACGCCTAACGTTCTGTCTTTGATGACAGGCGAGCCAGCACTGCCTTCGCCCGTTCCGACTCGGCCGTATTGAGTTCCGCCGCCTGCCGCAGGTATCGCTCTGCGGAAACCGGGTCCCCAGCCTTCAGTGCAATCTCTCCGGCATGCCGCAAGACACGGGGGTCGCGCAGACCAACCGCGAGCCCCTTCTCGATTTGCTCACGCGCTTCCGGGTAGCGGCCGTTCACGTAAAGAGCCCAAGCGTAGGCATCGAGCGTATAAGCATCGTGCCGGCACGCAAACTCGCGCTTTGCCACTTCAAGAGCCTGCCCCGGCCCATGCGCATAATCGGCGTAGTAGAAGATCAGCTCTCGGTTCGAGTTGTCCGCGCGGTTGATTTCGGAGAGGGACTTCTGCTCGAACTCTGCAAAGGCTTTCTTGGCTTCCTCACCGCGACCAGCAAGTTGCATCGCCTCGGCGAGGTCGTACAGGTTCTCGGCATGAGGCGCGGCCTGGTAACGCCGGTCAAGAAGTTGGATCGCCTCGGCATACCGCTTTTGCTGGATCCTCACTTTCGCTAGATTCCCCAAGGCATAGTGATAGCCGGGAAAGAGCACCAGAGCGCGCTCGAGTTGCTTCTCTGCATCAGAGGTCTTACCGGCCGCCAGATCAAGATGCGCAATCTGCGTCAGAATCCATGCTGCATCTTCCACTTGACTGGGCGGCGTCGATTGCAGGGCCATGTTCATCAAGTCCACCGCACCATCAACATCTCCGAACAGTTCCCGCAAATAGGCTGCGCGCGTCAATCCCGGGAGATTTCCCGGACGCAGGTCGAGCATCCTTTGCGCCGATTCTTCCGCCTCCTTGTAATCCCCGAGCTCAATGTTCGCATCCGTGAGGAATCCGTAGACCATCACGTCATCCGGCATCTTCTTGTTGAGTTTCCGCGCCTCTTCGCGGGCTGCGGCGAATTCGTGCTTTCCCAGCAGCAACCACACCAGAATCCTTTCGCCGTCGAAGTTGCCCGAAGAAATCTCAAACGACTTCTTCAACGCCTCCTCCCCTTGCGCGTAAAACTTGACATCAGAAGTCTCCCGTGCACGCCGGGAGAGGGCGAGAGCGAGTGCGTTGTACGCCTCAAAGTTCTTCGGATTCTTGGCAATCATCGAATTCGCCTGCGCCATGCTTCGTTCGGCAGGTGAGAGCTTCTCATCGGTCGAAGAGGTCTTAGTTTGCGCGACCGCCGCGCCGGCAACCACGAATGCGAGAAGAAAAGCCGCCAGCATCTTCATAGTCAGTTCCTCACTTCTCAGATAAAGAATTCGTGGCCGCCAACCTGAGGATAGCGGCCACGATTGGGACTTACTTCAACGGACAGATGCCGTCAGGTTGGCCGCTGCAACCCTTCTGTCCAGGGCCAGTGTGATGGCTGTTGCGACCGCTATGCGCCGGAGTGACGTAGGGGAACGTCTTGGCGTAGCCGTCTTCGTTGGCGTTGACGCCGTCGCCGATCGCGGCGCCATACTTCACCGGGTCAACCAGGATGCCGGCAACGGCGCGGGAAGCGATGTCGACGACATCGTCGATCGGCCGCCGTCCTTGCGGAAATCCTGCGAGGTCGCCGGCTAAAAAGCCCAGACGCTTCTGCTTCCAGATTGGCGTCGGAGGAATGCCGGTGTTGAGCCGCAGCAGATCAGCGACTGGGCCGGCATCGTTCGGCCCGCAACCCGGACAGATCGGAGCCATGTACTGCACCAGCGGCAACAGATCGACCCGAGGCGCTGGCGGTACCGGAATCCCAAGAATCGACGAGTACAGCTTCGCCAGCAGCGGATCGAGGAAGAAGCTGGCGAATTGACCGTCCTTCTCCGGATCGGAGACACTGAACAGGTCCTTGGATCCAGTCCCGATGATCAATTCGTTGATCAACGAATTGCCTTCGCGATTTACCTGGCGCCAAACCCCATTACTATCCACCTGGCCATTGACCCGGCGAATCGTGACCCGCTGCCGGGACGTTGTGCCGTAGGTTCCGATCACCGCGTTCTTGTCGCCCGCGCCGTGCCACTTGCCATCCACCGTGAGCATCGTGGTGGGCACTTCCAGCACGATTGAGTTGACGTTGAAGCCGGCCACCGCGTCCGGCGCGTAGTTTCGACGGTCATCCCCATCGATCTTGGGCGAGAGAATTCCGCCGACTCCCATGCGGAAATTGAGCGAGTCGAAGGCCGCGCCCAGGTCGATGTAGAACGGATCATCCACGGTTCCCGCGAACACGCGGACGTCGTTTTCCAGTTCGTAGATGCCCTGGTTGAACAGGTTGCGGTACTTGGGCATCGTCAGCGGACCAACGTTCGAGGGCACGGCGAACAGCATGCGGCCATCTGACAAGTCCGTGGCAACCCCGTTCTTGATCATGGTCACACTGTAGGTCTGCCGCAGACTCAAACCTTCCGAACCCGGACCATCGAGCGCAGTGATCTGAGGAATTCCAGCGATTCCGCCGACAAAACCTGTGAACACCCCCGGCTGGCGAATTTGCGTGTTGAAGCGGAATTGGAACGTGATGTCCTCGACTCCGTCGTGGTTGTTGTCAACCTTCATTTCATAAAGAACATTAGGGTCGAAGGGAAAATAGTTGGGTCCATTCGACGGCTCAAGGAACCCGTCGACGTTGAGAATCATGGTGACGCGGTCGGGATGGTCGTAGCTCACGAACGCATACCAGTCGGTCACGTCAGCGCCGCGATCGAGTGCTGTGATTGGGGCCTCGCGATGGCTGGATGCAAACAAGCTGGCCGGAACCAGCATGCATAGCGCCAAGGCGAGGGCCACGACTGCTTTAGATCTCATGGTCGAATCCTTTGCGATTGAAGTAGGTGGACGTCGCCATTCGTCGAGCCTGAAACTGGGCACGCGGCCCACGCACCCGGAATTACGATTGGATCCGTCTACGAACTCAGGTACGTGCCAATCACTGGTTCCGGATTTGTGGGGACTGAATTTTTACAGTCTGTTCAACAAGGGTGGATTGAACGTGCGGCGCCGCACCCGCGATGTCGACAGCAAAGATGTGCTGGCCTAACGAGAGTGAGACCGAGGGTGCAGACTAACGTCGATCGGTAATTGCAGTCGAGCCATACAGAGACTTCTTTCACCTCTACATCGAAGCTTTGCTTCGCGCTCAGGGTGAAGGTTTTGCACACGTTTGAATGGAATTCGTTTACCCATGAGAGACCGGGCATGATATTGACTTAGCGAAACAGCGTTGTCCCAAGAGGCTACCGTCTTCTGCACCAACCTGCTCATGAAACATCGTTGCTTTCCATAGCCGCGGCTCAGGGTTTCAGGAGAGATTTTCCATAAGCCACAGGAATCGCAAAATTCGATCCGCCGAACTCACGCACCATCGCAAAGTTAATTCCTATAACTTTGCCTTCGGTATTGAAAAGCGGACCGCCGGAGCCGCCCGAAGTGGTTTGGGCATCATAGACAATCTTGTCAGGCAGGACATCTCCGATGTGTCCTTGAGTTGTGATCGGTCTGATCAGATTACGGCGCGCGAGTTCTTCCATTACTTGTTTCGGATCACCCTTGGATGCAGCCGCAATAGATTGCAGTGTCTCTGTGCCGGCTCGAGCCAGAACTGCATCAAGAGCAGTAGGATATCCAAGCAGCACGACCGGGCCCCCGCTGACAACCGAACGGCGTCCATCGGCAAGCGCGATCTGTTTGATTCCCAACGCCGAGACATTTCCTTTCAAGAGAGCAACGTCTGCGGCGGAGGAAATCTTTTCGGTGTTGACGGCAATGCCGTGTGGAACACCGGGGAAATATGCCGTCATCTCGGCAATCGCAGGCTCAACTCCTTGATCGAGCATCTCCTTTAAATCATCGTTTTGCCACCAGGGCTCAGCCACGTGATGATTGGTGAGGATTTGTCCACTGGCTGAGACGAGAAAGCCGGTGCCGAAAACGTCCAGGTGTACTTCCGGGCCATTTCCGGTAAGGCTCAGGAGTGGGTTGTTGTGTTCGTCGGTGGTTGGCTCGCCGCTGCTCGTCACCCCAACGTAGCGCAGGCTCAATCCGGTAGTGTGTTCGCGGAAGCCGAGCACAACATGGATGAGGCAGACGCTCGGTTCATAGGATTGAATAATCGTTTGCGCAACCTTGCCCTCGGTCTCGAGCTTCTGAAGGCGGCTGTCTACAGCGGCTAGTTGACTCTGCAGAGTTAAAGCGTCCTCTGTTTTGCTGCTGGCAATTTGCGATCTCAGGTCTTCACTCTTTTTCTGAAGTTGAAGTTTTTGTGGATCGCTGGCCAGAGATGGATTGCGTTCCCCATCTTCAAGGGCCCGACGCGAGCGTTCCACTAGCCGTTGTTCCGTCAGCACGCCCGACTGCAATCGAGTGATCGCAGCATAGACGCGGGTATTCTGTTCCTGGGTGCGGCGGTAAAAGATGAAAGCGACCAAGGCCGCAACGATAAGCACGGCAATCGTCGCCAGGCCGCCAAGTCGAAGCGTCCGCCGTTCCTCGTTGACTGCTGCTACCACCTGCTGGTTGGCCGTTCGATTTTCCTCGGCGAGGCGCAGCCGATCCCGAAACTCGTCCGCGATGAACTTGTTTCGCAGTTGCGAACGCACCCGCGACAGCAATTCGTGTGCGTCAAAAGGCAGCGACAAAGCATCGTCGGCCCCAAGATCCAGTCCTCGAGTGCGCTCGGATGATCCTCCCGGCGATAGCATCACAACGCGTACGTTCTGCGTGTGCTCGGAACCCTTGATTTCAGAAAGAAGGTCACAGCAATCGAGTTGAGGCGGGTTAGCGCCCAGGATAACCGCGTCGGGGTCGAAAGCGAGGACCGCCTTCATCCCTTCCCGGTAGTCGGTGGAGACCTCATATCCCGCATCGCTCAACACCGCGACGATCTGGTTCCTGAGACCATCGTCAGACTCCACCACCATCAATTTCTCTGCTTTGTATTCCATAGCTTCCATTCTAGAGATGGCCCAAGACGTTCGAAAGATTCAGCGGCCAACGCAACGAGAGATCTCCTTGTGCTCCGCTCCGGGAGTCAGGCTTCGTTTCCTCCGCTGCTGCAAGAAATTTGCCGTGACGTCCGTAACACCTCAGTAACGCCACGTCCGAGCCATTGTTAGGCTGTCACCTTTATCCCAAACTGATCCACGAACTTGGGCGAGGGGTAAGCATGCGATCGAGCAGGCGAATGAAGACAACTGAAGAGGGTAAAGACTGGTATTCCTGGTTGCTCCCAAGCCTGTGCCTGATGCTGCTCACTGTTCTCTTGTTGAAGCACTGATAAACCTAGGCTGCGAAGGGCAAAACACCTTTTTGGCGTGTGTTGGGCAAATTCCCCATTTCACTAAGCCGAAAAGACTTACGCATGACTTCCGAATGCAAAGGCGGTGGCAAGTTTGTAGGCAAGTGGAGCGTCAGTGTTCGCAACACTACTCCATGCCCGGTGTGCAGCTTGCCCCAACCCGTGAGTCCGTATGGGGGCAGATACAAAATAGCGAGCCACCTGGAGCCGGAGAGTGTGAAAGGGGCATCACCGGCGGGTGGGAGCTGAATCCTACCTTTTGTACTTAGATCTCTTTAAACCTACTATGGCTGCTACGTGAAGAGGAGACTACCGACTTCACAACGCACTCCCCTCGCTCCACAGTCCAGACGGCCATTTCGTTCATTTCCTGCCTGCACTCTTCGGTCGAGCACCAGCCAGGTTTAGTGGAATCAGATTTCGGTAATGGGGTGCGAGAAGGTGATCAGCCTGACCTAAGTTGTTGACTGAAAAAAATCAGCTCTGAAAAGGGCTGGCGTCGTTGTGCCCAAAGCGAAAAAAGCGTTCATCGGGAAAGCCCTGTGTTCCAACTTGGCGTTGCGAAATATCGAGCAATCGTCATCTCGGTGACCAGTCTAGAGTTTTCGGGGCTTGGTAAACCCGAGCCGGCGCCTGCCTCGTTCTTGTGAAAGTTCATCGACTCTCCCAAGTGATGCAATGCACGAGCCAGCGCTGCAGCTACATCCCTCCGTGAGCAACCAAGGAGAATGGAACAATCGTGCTCGGAATAGCGCTCTAGAACTGCCATGACGAAAACGAATCGCTCAAATGGCGCGAGATCAAGTATCGCAGAAACCTCCGCCTCTAATTCCGAAGGCACGTAATTCAAGTTTCGAGGCGAAACAGGATTTCGCCTCGTGCGCCCGGAACGCTGCCGCGGCACACTAAGCCGGATCGCACTCTGAATGATAGTGCGTCGAGCCCAGGAGCGCGCCCACTCCTTGAACACACGGTTTCCTTTTACGGATTCTCCGACGCCAGCGACGAAGCATTCTTCCGCCCTGTCTCGGTCCCCTGTCAAGAGAAGCGACAGCAGATAGAGACCACTCATGTCCTCGGTAAAAATCCGCTCGAAGTCCGCAGTCGACGCGTACGCGCCGGAGCCTGCGATCTCCTTGGTAGTTGCGCCCGCCATAGTCACCCTACATTGGCCGTCCGGAGATCGACAACAGAACGACCGCGTCGCCCCTTCAGCTATGTCTGAATCTCAGTACTAATTCGATGCGGTGCGTCGACACTGGACTCAGAATCTCGCAAATTCCCACAACACAACTCGGGCAAGTTCGCGATTTGCAGGTGCGATAGAAGGGCAATCCCCCGGTTCTCCGAAGAGTAAACCGCGGCACCCAACTCTGCCGTGCGACACTGTAACGCCTTTCCAAAGACCCTGCGAACTGTGGGTTCCATCTCATCCTGGTCCCAGTGTGGTTGCGTGTGCCACAGAATCCGCTTGAGGTGATCGCGGCATTTCATTGTCTGTCGTGGCTGACGGTTGACAATCTCTTCGTTGCGCAGGCTGGACCTGTAGACTAGGCTGTTGTGGAATCACTCCCTGTAGGGCGCGGTTGATTGTCCGAATCAATGCCTGAAATGAGAGGCAGGCCGCGTGTCAGAAAGACGAAACTAACCATGGCAAAGAAACGCGGCAATCCTAATTGGGGCAAACCGGACATACAGGCCGCTCCCGTCGTTCCCACTTCATTTGAGGCGGTCGTCAAGAAGCTGCGGTTGTCTCCGGCGGAGTACGAAGGTTCCGTTCAGCTCAAGGAGTGGGCGCGAAAGAATAAAGACCAGAAATACGTTCCAGACGATCTCCTTCAGTTCTGGGGCTTCGACGTGAAAGGGGACCTGTAAATCGTAGCGATGCACGACACGGGATTTTGGACGTGAGCAGTTTTGCATGCCGATACCCCAGTACTGACTTTCCGGTTAGGTTTGGGTCGGGATGAACTGCGCTGGCGCCCAGCGACCCGTGAATCTTTCAACCTGCCGAAGTAGAGCACAGCAGGTACGCTCTCGAATGGTGGGACGGCGAGGTCGATGGCGGGAGTTCCGACCTCACGCCGGTTTCCGGTTAACTTGCTTGGATGTTTTGGTTCAGCCGAAAAAAATTACCCGGGTCATAGTGTGACTTGACCTCGACCAGGCGTTCCCAGCGTTCGTGATAGGCTTCGCGAACCCGGTCATCTTCATCTCCACTCATGAAGTTGATGTAGACACCGGGAGTCATCGATGGCCGCAGAGACTGGAAGACACTGCGAACCCAGGAGATGTTGGCCGCATCTTCTGACTTCTCGGACCAGTTCCCGAGCAGGTTCAGTACATAGGGTGAACCGCGATCGCCGAATGCCGTCTCCCTGGCGGCTACTCTGCTTACGGCTCCGCCCAGGTACGCGAGTTCGATCTGAGTCGCGGGAGACGGAACGGTGGCGAGGGACTCCGCCATGATGTCGAGGGCGTGATCGCTGAGTGTCTTGAAATAACCGGATTTGGTGTAGTACCGCCGCCCATGTGGGAATTCGTCGTCGGCCATGGTTTGCAACTCCATGAAGGAGATGGTTTTTCTCGTGATCCCGACCGGGTTGCACATGGAAAAGATGTGATCGAGACACCGGCGCCCTTTCTCGGGGTCACCGATCCAAACACCTGCTTGCATCACAGCGGGACGTCCGCGACCCTCCGCCGGGATGTTTTTTGCGTCGGGCGCGATACGAAGAGAAAGGCTCCATCTTAAATTGTCGGGAGATTCCGGCATGTAGTCTCTCCAGCGCCGGAGCAGTGTCGAAATGTTATCTCCTATGCAGAGCCCTTCACCCAGCTGCACAGAGCTAACAGAATGAAGATTAACTTCGAACTCAGTCACAACTCCAAAGTTGCCTCCACCTCCACGGAGAGCCCAGAACAAATCTTCATTCTCACGCGCATTGGCGCGGACCAGTGAGCCATCAGCGGTGACGAGCGTGAATCCTTCGACGTTGTCACAAGAGAGTCCGTGCAAGCGCGTCAGCCAACCAAATCCTCCACCCAGGACCAGCCCAGATGCACCGGTGTGGGAAACGACGCCGGCAGGGAAAGCGAGGCCTTCCCTCTGTGTTGCAAGGTCGACAGTGCGAAGGAGCGAACCTCCTGCGAAGCGTGCACGCCGTGCTGCCCGATCGACCGTGACATCACGCATCTTTGATAGATCGATCACGACCCCGCCTTCGCAAGTGCTGTATCCAGCGAGGCTGTGGCCGCCGCAACGAACCGCCGTGGGAACTTCAGCACTAGCGCAGCTCTGGACGGCTGCCTGCACATCAGTGACATCGGCGCAACGGGCGATCAGGCCTGGCGTACGCACTACCATGCCATTCCAAATACTGCGGGCGGTTTCGTAGAGGGGGTCGTCCGGACGCAGCAAATCTCCGTGGAATCGGGGGGCCAGTGATCGGTAAACCTGGCGCGCTGCATCATTCATGTGGATTAATCCACTACCGTTCGCCGTGCAAACAACAGGCGAGGTGCGACCATTTCACAACCTAGCCAACAAGAGATTCTGGAGAATCAGGTACCGTTCGTGTTGTGCCGGTTTCGATATCTAACGTACACCACCGACATGACCAGCAGCAGCGGCATAAAGGTAGGTAGCGATGGGTTCCGTAGCCAGATATTGTTGAATTGTTCAACACTTGACAGATTGAACATTTGGAGCCAAGATTGCGGCCCAAATTTTCCTCCCGCATCGATGGAGCGCTTGCAAATTCACCGAATCAGCATTGCCGACCAGGTGGCCGGCATTCTCAGGCAAAGAGTCCTGAATGGTGAACTGCGTCCGGGAATGCCTTTGCAGGAGATCCCGCTTGCCGAGTCGCTTGGGGTGTCGCGGAACACGATGCGCGAAGCCATGCGTATCTTGTCTTTGGAGGGCTTGCTGAAGCGCAGCATCCACCGCGGTATTGCTGTCGCACAGTTGTCGCTTCAGGATGTGCAAGAGATTTATCACGTGCGCCGGGTGCTTGAGATCTCTGCCATTCATGCAGCCAAGACGCCTGCGCCGGAACTGCTCGGGGACTTACTGACCGCCCTTGAACTATATGAAAAGGCGGTTCGAGCCCGCGACTGGGTCAGTGCAGTGACACATGATTTGCACTTTCACAGCCTGCTGACGCGCTTTCTCGGGAACCGGCGGCTGGAATCTTTCTATCAGAAGACAATCGCAGAGTTGCGGGTGGGAATGGTGTTGGTCGACCAGCGGCATGACCATCCCGGCATTCTCATTCCCGTTCACCGCCAGCTCTACCAGTTGCTCACGGCCGGGAAGCTGAAGGAATGCGCCAAAATCTTGTTGCAGCATTTGGATGATTCTGAGTCAAGGCTATCGAGAGTCATGGACAGTCACCGCACGGCGAAAGCAGCGGAATCGACGGAGACAAGATCGAAAACCGGTTAAACCCTTGCCCGAGTCCATCATCTAGGAGACGACGATGAAGTCGAATTGCGGTCCTCTGACGAACAAGCTTCGTGCCCGCGTGTTGACAACCCTGTCCGCGGTTTTGCTGATGGCGGCTTCGGTTTCGGTTACGGCGCAAGTCGTGTCGGTAAACGTGCAGGGGCGGGTGAATGACTCGAGTGGCGCAGCCATTTCGCAGGCAACCGTAACGGCGGTGAATGCGGCCACGGGGCTGAGCCGCAGTACGACGGCAGACGCAGTGGGCGAATACCAGATTCCCCTGTTGCCACCTGGCGATTACACGGTCACGGCGGAGAAGACGGGCTTTGGGAAATCGGCAAAGAAGATTCACCTCGATATCGGCGCAGCCGGCAGTCTGGATTTCTCGCTGGCCCCAGGCCAGGTGATCGCGCAAGTAGAAGTGCAGGATGTGGGAGAGCTGGCTGAGCCAACGCGAACGACCGTTAGTTCCGTAATTGACGAGCAGAAGATTGAGAACTTGCCAGTCAATGGCCGGCAATTTATCGACTTCGCACTGTTGGCTCCGGGCGTGACCATTGGCGACACGACTTCGGGCAGTACGGACGTGATCATCGAGCCGGTTACCAAACTTTCCTTTGCGGGCCAGAACATTCACTACAACTTCGTGGCCATCGACGGCGCGGACAACATGTCGACCGCTTCCGGGATTCAGAAAACCACACCTTCGCAGGAGGCGGTGCAGGAATTCCGCGTCATCAACAGCGATTACAGCGCGCAATTCGGGCGGGCCGTGGGCGGGATCGTCAACATCATTACCAAGAGCGGATCCAATCGACTGCACGGATCAGCCTACGAATATTTCCGGAATGATGCGATGGACGCGAAGAACGCACTGGCGGCCGGGTTCAACAAGCTGCGTCAGAATCAGTTTGGCGGCACCCTGGGTGGACCGATTCAGAAGGATAAGACTTTCTTTTTCGGCAACTACGAAGGCCAGCGTCATGTCGAGTCGCCGTTCTATAACTCGGCTGTGCTGTCCAACTTGACCGACATCAACAATACGAAAGTAAACTTCTTTGGTCTCCCCGCTGAAAACCTCCAGGTGAACCGAACGATCAACTACGACAACATGCTGGTCCGCGTCGACCATACCTTCAGCGACCGGGAAGTCCTTTCTGCACGGTACTTCTTTAATGACCAGCGGGGGACCAACCTCTCTCCGCTGAACGATGGATTCGACCTGCCCTCCGGTTTCAAGAACAACACCTTCCGCGATCAGTCGCTGGTGGGAAGCCTGACGTCGATTCTTTCGTCGTCGCTTGTGAATGACCTCCGCGTCCAATATGCCCACCGGAACTTCGACTTCCCCACGGTGAGCACGCAACCTCACCTGGAAGTTTCCAACGTGTTCACGATGGGCGTGAACCGCGGGAATCCTGACCTGTACACGGAAGGGCGATTCGAGATCGTGGACAGCGTGACGAAAACTTTTGGCCCGCATACGTTGACCTTTGGCGGGGACTTCAATCATGTGAACACGACCGAGTCTTTTCCATTGTTCTACCCGTTTGAAGCGGACTTCGGCAGCCTGGCCGAATTTGAGGGGAAAGTCTTTGGTGCGCCCAATCCGTTCGTGATCTTCTTCGAGCGCTTTGATGCAGCCTCCGGCTTCAATGAGCCAACCTTCAATACGTCGGTCTATCAGGGATCTGCAATCTCGCAGGCGGTGCGCAACCAGGCCAAGGGAACTCTGGGCCACACCTATGAGGGATTGTTTGTTCAGGATAAATGGCGGGCGACCAGCAACCTGACCCTCAATTACGGCCTACGCTGGCAGGGAGAAACCTGGCCCACCGCCGCGCTCAACAATCCGCTGAAGAACTTCGATCCCCGTGCAGGTTTCTCCTATGCCATTCCCGGCAGCCACTCGGTGGTGATTCGCGGAGGCGCTGGGTTATTTCACGGCATGATTCCTTCGCCACTGCTGATGTGTCAGATTCCGTCGTGCGGGGGAACGATCGGGAAATTCCCAGGGCGCGAGGACAAACAGGACGATTTGAATTCAAAGACACGGCTTTCGGCATTTGGATCGGATCCATTCACCATGATCAAAGCATTGTCCGGACTGCTGGGGCCCACCTTGGGTGACACGGCCACCTATCCCGGTCCATCGCTCGATGCGGTCATTGTCCGCTTCGCGAAAGATCACAAACCTCCCTACGGAGCTCAGGCTAGCCTCGGCATAGAGTTCCAACCGTTTAAGGATGCGGTTCTGGACATCACCGGTCTGCATGTGCGTGGAATTCACCTGGGCAGTTTCTACAATGTCAACCAGCCTAATCCCAGCGGCCAACTTCCCTTCCATGATTCTCGGGGCGGCGTCGGCATGAAAGACATGTATTGCGCCAACTTCCCGTGCGGCCCCATTTTTCCGGCCTTCATCAGTCCAGGAGTTCGCTGCGCGGTCTTCACCGGGTGTCCGGTGCCGGCAGGGTTCCTGGGCTTCGCGGTCGATTTCGAGGCAGATTCCAAGTGGGATTCCCAGTGGGACGGCCTGCTGGTCACATTCAACAAACGGATGAGCAAGCACGTGGGTTGGGGTATGAGCTATACCTGGTCCAAGGGAATCGACAACGGGCCCAATCCGAGCTTTGTGTTGATTCCGCAGGATTCGACCTCGTTCGAAAAAGAGCGCGCCCTTTCTGCCGATCACGTCGCGCATCGCTTCGTGGGCAATGCAACCTTTGAAGGTCCGACTCATATGAATGCTCTGGTCAACGATTGGCAATTGGGGATGATCGTGACCTTGCAGACACCCCACTACTTCACCAAATTCGCCGGCTTTGACGCGAACGGCGACATCTTTGGAAACAATGACCGGGTTGGCATTGAGGGACGCGACACGTTCCGGGGAGACACCTACCAGAGCGTCGACCTGCGGATATCGCGGACATTCAGGCTGACTGAGGGTTTGCGTCTCCAGGCGATGGCGGAAGGGTTCAATTTGCTGAATACCTTGAACGTGAATTACTACAACACTGCCTATGGCGCCTCCGACTTCTGCCCGGCGGGTGGTCCAGCCTATTGCCCCGCGGGCCCTCTATTCAAGGAGGGGTCGCCCAACAAAGACTATGGGACGCCGCGCTCCCTCTTTAACCCGCGGCAGATTCAGCTGGCACTGAAGCTGACCTGGTAGGACGACCATGCGATTTGGCATCTACTGCGAAATCCAGACTCCCCCGGGCAAGTCGCACTACAACATGATCTGGGAGATCATGCGGCAGATCGAACACGCCGATGACGCGGGCTTCGACGTGTACTCGGTGATTGATCACCATTTTTTTCAGAAGTTCTCCATTTCTGCGAACCCGTTGGCAATGTTCGCCGCGGCCGCCCAGCGAACGCGGCGCATCCGGTTTCGAACTGCACTCCATACGCTTCCGCTAGAAAACCCTATGCGGTTGGCGGGTATGATCGCCGAAGCTGACATCCTCACCAATGGCCGGCTGGAATGCGGCTTGGGGCGTGGTCATGCCTGGCTTTTTGGCCCCTCGGCCCTACCACTGGAAGAAAGCAGGCCGCGTTATGACGAGGCTGTAGACATTCTGGAGTTGGCGTTTTCGAAGGAGCAGTTCTCGTACGACGGCGAGTACTACAAGGTGAAAGATGTTCGGGTTGTGCCTAGGCCACTCCAGAAGCCGCATCCAAAGTTCTACACGGGTGGCACGAGCGACATTACCTATCAGAGGGCTGGTGAAAAGGGATGGGGCATCTTCGTTCCGCCACTCCTTCCCTGGAAAGTGCTCGAAGCGCCGCTGAATATCTACAAAAAGGCCTGCGCAGAAAACGGACACGTCCCCGATATCGTCTATATCCGGCCGGTCTATCTCGATGACGATGAGTCGGTGATTCGTCGCGAGGTCGAGCAGGCGCTACTGAACTTCCTCGCCTTCAATGCTTCGCCTGTGGAGTCGTTGCATGAGGAACAGAAGAAGCAAGAGTTGCGGGCCAAAGGCTATGGTTTTTACGCCAGCGGTGCGCTGGAGTCTCTAACTCGTCTGACCTACGACGAAATCGTGGATCAGGAAATTGCTTTCATCGGAACGCCGGAGAAGGTCATCCGGCAAATCGAAAACTTGCAAGGGAAGGGCGGGATTGGCGAACTGGCGATTGTGTCCAATTTTGGCGGGCTAGAAAATTGGAAGAGCATCAAGACGCAACAGTTGTTCGCCCAGCGCGTGATGCCGGCTTTTCGCACGTCCGCGACAGAAGTGGCGGCCGATTGACCGCAGGAATCAGCTCATTTGCGGAACTGCAACAAGAAGCCTCGCAATGTCTACCCAAGTAGGTTCGACCCAGATTGCCGAAACTTTTGCGCCGATGAGCGCGCGTCGGCTTCTGGTTTTTGGGGGGATTGCCCTGATCGCGGTGGGCATGTTGTTCGGAGACATTTTTGCTGTGTTTGTTCTCCATCAGAACGGCGGACAGACTGGGCAGGCTCTCTTGTCTGCATCGGAGGCGGCCAGCGCAGGCAACACGCTTGGCGTCAAGCAGGCCTTCGAGCGGATCGGTGGGTTGCTGGAAGATCACGGGACGAAGGTCGATACTCACGTCCACATGACCGATGCCGGGTACCTGGCTCTGCTGTTAGCTCTGATACAGCCGTACGTAGCGCTTCCCCAGAAGCATAAAAAAACACTGGCAAGACTGTTCCTCGCAGGTGGACTACTCCTGCCAGTTGGAATTTTTCTGATTCATTATGTGGGCCTTGCGTACAGTCCGTTCGCCGCGATCGGGTGGGCGAGCGTGCTGGCAGACTCTGCGGGGGCCTTACTGATCGTGGTTCTTCTCGCTGAGGCTTACGGCCTTTGGAAGTGGTTGGCGCGGCGTGCCCCCGTGGACGAGCCGGACTTCCCCGACAGTCGCACATGGGAGCGTCGCACGTTGATGAGCGGGGGAACAATTTTGATCCTGTTGGGCTTTCTGCATGGCGGGTGGTATGCAGGGGTGGATTTATATCGCCACGAAGCCCGCGAGGCGCAGATTTTGAAGAATATGCTGGACGCGGCAAACAATGGCGGCGCCGGTACCGTCGTGCAAGTGGCAAGCTACGGCTCATTGGCTGCCGAAAAGGCGGTAAAGATCGCAGCCCACTCACACGTAATCGAGTTCGGTCTTCTGGCAATGTTGCTGTCGTTTGTGCAGCCCTATGTTTTCCTCAGCGAACGTTGGAAGCGGCGTTGGGTCTTGCTTTTGCTTTTCGGGTCGTTCTTGCTGCCTCTGTTCGTGCTGCTGGAGTTGAACCTCGGGCTGGTGGCGGGAGGCATCGCTGATATTGGGGGCGTATTGGTGATTGTTGCTTTGGTCGCCATGCTTGTGGGCATCCTCCGCTACAGTGGACATCTGGATGCGGCCGACGGAGCCGTGCGATGAGTTCTGCACGCAAGGTCCTAATTGTAGGCGGCCTCTTACTGGCGGCGTTCGGAATGCTCTATGGGTTGCACTACGCAGTCTTTGTGGAGCATCAGACTTTGGATCGAATGGGAGCATCGCTCGCACAGGCATTTGCGAGCGCGTCGCAACGAGACACAGTTGCAGCTCACGGTGCCATTGATGCGTATGCCGCGACCAAATACAACTATGTCCGACAGGTGGACGTACACTCGCATTGGATTGGCCTGGGAATGTTGCTTATTGTGCTGGGGGCGGCCTTCGACGGCGTCGCGCTCAGCGCGCGCCTGAAAACATGGCTCGCGATATCGCTGGTGACGGGCTCCTTCGTGTTTCCGACGGGAGTGATCCTCCAGACTGTAAGCCACGGGGCCGTGTACGCCTCGACGTTGGCGATCGTCGGCTCGGCAATCGTCATGGCGGCCCTGATCGCGGTAGCATGGGGATTCTCGCGCGTTGAGCAGTCATGAGGAGTTGCTTTTAGAACACTGGACAAGGAATGTATCCACGACCTTTTCATTATCATCGCGCGGCTTCCTTAAAAGAGGCAGCGACCATGCTCTCCCAGTTAGGGGATGACGCCAAGCTTCTGGCTGGTGGGCAGAGCCTGATTCCGCTCATGAAGCTGCGCTTCGCGAATCCAAGTCACCTGGTTGATTTGAACTTCATCCCAGACGTCGCCTATATCAAGGAAGAGGGGGGATCGGTGCGCTTTGGAGCCCTCACGCGACATGCCGAGATTGAGAAATCCGGCGCAGCTGCGCGAGTCCCGATTCTTCATGACTGCGCTGCGGGAATTGCGGACACACAGATCCGCAATCGCGGTACCATCGGCGGCTCCCTTGCGGAAGCGGATCCCAGCGGAGACTGGGCCGCCGTCCTTCTAACGCAGAAGACAGAGATCCGCTGTTTGAGCCCGCGCGGTGAGCGCACAGTTCCGCTCGATGGCTTCATCAGCGATGCCTATACCACGCTCCTGGAGCACGATGAACTGGTAAGCGAGGTCATCGTCAAGAGTCCGGAGAAGGGCAGTGGGGGAGCTTACCTGGCGTTCAAACGCTCCGCGCCTGTGTATCCCACGGCCAGCGCGGCAGTCCATTTGGCGATGGAGGGTAACATCTGCAAGGATGCGGCGATCGTTCTAGGTTGTGTCGGACTTGTTCCCGTGAAGGCGACCGCGGCCGAGGGTGTCCTGCGCGGGAGCAAGATCGACGACAAAGTGGTCACGGGTGCCATGGAGGCCGTGCGCGCAGCGGTAGATCCGCAGCCTGATATGCGAGGCTCGGCGGAATACAAACGAACGTTGGCCGCAGCGTTGGTAAAGCGCGCAATTGAAGTCGCGGTGCGGCGCGCTCGGGGCGAGCAAGTCGAGCTCAGTCACATCTATGCCTGAAACGTTTGACAAGGTCGCAATTCAGCTGAAGGTGAATGGCAAGCCCTACTCCGCCAGCGTGGAGCCGCGCATGCTCCTGGTCGAGTTGTTGCGCGAGGAATTCAATCTCACCGGGACGCACGTGGGTTGCGACACAACCTATTGCGGCGCCTGCACGGTATTGATGAACGGCGTCACCGTGAAGTCGTGCACGATGTTCGCCGTGCAGGCGGATGGAGCCGACATTCTGACGGTCGAAGGACTTGAAAAGGATGGAACGCTCCATCCCATTCAGAAAGCTTTTGGCGAATCGTACGGTCTGCAGTGCGGCTACTGCACACCCGGCTTAATGTTGTCGACATATCAATTGGTCAGTGAGAATCGCGAGCCAAGTGAGCCGGAGATACGCAAGGCCATCGCGGGGAACACCTGCCGCTGCACCGGGTATCAGAACATCTTCAAGGCCATTCGCTTGGCTGGCCACAATATGAAGGAGGCGTAAGAGTGGCCATCAAGTTTGCGGGGACGTTTGATGTGCGGCGCTCTCCGGAAGAAGTCTATGACTTCCTCACCGATCCGAATAAGTTTGGCCCGCTGCTGCCCGAGTTTAGAGGCTTGACGGTGGAAGACGCCGAGCACTTCAGCGTCAAGGTGAACGTAGGAATTTCCTATATCAAGGGAATTGCAGACGTGAAGATGCACCTGTCGGATTCGCACCGTCCCTCGCGGGCGCAATACAAAGGACAGGGCAGCGTGGCCGGGGGCAATGTGAGCATGGTTGCCGCTTTCAATCTGGCGGCCTCGGGAGAAGGAACGAAAGTTGCGTGGGAAGGAGAGGCCCAGGTTTTCGGACGATTAACCTCGGTTGCGGGCGGATTGCTGGAGCCTCTGGGCAGGAAGCAGGTGCAGAAGTTGATCGACGGTTTGCAGGCCGCGCTGAATGGGGTGAGTGGGGGCACACTGTGAGTGGGAATGGCAAGAACTGGGTAGGCAAGTCGGTGCCGCGCAAGGAGGAAGAGCGGTTGCTGCGCGGTCTCGGCAAGTTTGCCGACGACATCAAATTGCGCGACATGCTCTACTTGCGCTTCGTTCGATCGCCGTACGCGCACGCAAAGATTGTCAGCATCGACACCTCGGAAGCAGAAAAAATCTCTGGCGTAGTGTGCACGCTCTCCGGTTCCGAGATCGCCGCAGTGACTCAGCCTTTTATCGAGATTGCTCCCGACGCTGGCGGCAAAATTCGAGACTATCCGCTGGCGGTGTCGAAAGTGCGATATCAGGGCGAGCCGGTGATCGCGATCGTGGCTGTCTCTCCCGCGGTGGCTGATGATGGCGCGGAAGCCGTGCAAGTGGAGTATGAAGCCCTCGATCCGGTGGTTGACGCCGAGCAGTCGCTCACTGACGCCAGCATCCTGCATGAAGAAGCGGGAACGAACAAGGTGTGGAACGGGGTGTTCGAGTACGGGGACGTCGAAAAGGCGTTTCGAGAGGCGGCTTCGGTGGTCGAAATCGATCGCATGCACTTCCATCGATTTTCGAGCACCCCGCTGGAAAACAACGTAGTCCTCGGCCAGTGGGATCCGAAAGACGAACGCATCTATTACTGGTGCAACAATTCATTTCCATCCTTCGCAATCCAGTTTCTGGCCGCGCACCTTGGTGTTCACATCGACCGCATTCGGGTGCAAACCTTCGATATTGGCGGCAGCTTCGGCATCAAGATCACGAGCTACCCGCAAATGGCTGTTTGCGCGCTCGCTTCGAAGAAAGCGGGTGGCCGTCCGGTCAAATGGGTCGAGACACGGTCGGAGCACATGACTTCGAGCGCGCATGGGAATGAGCGCACGTTCCGCGACACCCGCGTGGCCCTGGACAAGGATGGAGTGATCACCGCGATTACTTCGCGGCACATCGACGACTGCGGCGCCTATCCACGCTATGAGCCGCTGGGATGCGTGATCTGGTCACAAGTGTTCCCGGGAGTCTATCGATTCAAGAATGCAAGCATCGATTTCAGCCAGGCTGTGACCAACAAGTGTCCCGTCGGGCCCAATCGTGGATACTCGCGAATGCAGCACCTCTGGTTTCTTGAGCGAGTGGTAGATATTTGCGCACATTCACTGGGTGTTCCAGCCGATGAGATGCGCTTGCGGAATTACATCCGGCCCGAAGAATTCCCATACACCACACCCAACGGTTGCATCTACGATTCGGGCAACTATCCGAAGATGTTGGAGGTCGCCAAGAATCTGATCGGTTGGGATAGCTGGAAGAAGAAGCAGGCGGAGGCACGCAAAGAAGGCCGGATGGTCGGGATTGGCATTGGCACGACCCTCGATTCCGGGACCAACAACTTCGGTCAGTCCCAGATTGTGAATCCGGGCGCGCCTTTCTCGGGTAACTCGCAGGGCGCGAACTGCAAACTCGACATCTATGGCGAGGTAGTGGTGGCGGTCGGATCCTGTCCCCAAGGGCAGGGACATGAAACGACCGCGGCACAAGTGGTTGCCGATGTGCTCAACCTCAGTCCCGATCTCATCACGGTGCGCACAGGCTTTGATACCGAACGGAATGTGCACACTGGATTCTCAGGGACCTACGCCAGTCAATTCGCGGTCTCGGGCCTGTCTGCGGTCCACGGGGCAGCACAGAAGCTGAAGGCTGAAATGACACGCCTGGGAGCTTTCGTGCTCGAGAGCAAGGCTGAGGAGATCCAGTTTGGTGTGGGAGAGCAGGGCCCGGAACTGCGCTCGAAGACGAACGGGAAGTCCATCAACTACTGGGGCCTTGCCAACATCGTCAACGTGAACAGCGCCGTGTTGCCGCCGAACTCTAATGAGGTCACGCTGAATTGCCGTTACATCTGGCGGGCGCCGTTCAAAGTGCCGGACACAAAGAGGAAATACGGCAACCTCACCATGACCTATGCGTCGCAGTTGCACATCGCTGTGGTCGAGATCGATCGCGATACCCTTATTCCCAGGATTCTAGACTATGTGGCAGTGGACGACTGCGGCACCGTGATCAACCCGGCGATCGTCGAAGGTCAGGTTTATGGCGCCACCGCGCACGGGATAGGAGCGGCCCTGCTCGAGAACTGCGTGTACGACGCCGTGGGGAACATGCTGACCAGCACCTTCAGCGATTACATCCCGATCACGGCAATGAACATGCCACTCGTGAAGTACGGCCACATCCAGACGCCTTCCCCCCACAGCTACAGCGGTGCGAAGGGCATGGGGGAGGGGGGAGCGGCTCCGATCCACACGATCTCTGCCGCGCTGCAGGATGCGTTGTTCGACAAGGGAGTCTTTATCGACGACTCATTCAACAACGCAGACACCTTGTTTCGCGCCCTCAACGGGGAAACGGGCCGAACGGCTTATGTGGTGAAGGTGGAGCGGCGAGCCTAGCGCGAGCGCATGAAGCGAATCTGCATCATCGGGTGCGGCGCGATCGGCAGCTTGTACGCTGCGCATCTAGCGCGGGTGGCCGAGGTTTGGGTTCTAGTACGCCGCAAAGAACAGGCCGAGGCGCTGAACCGCGATGGACTTAAAGTTTCGGGAACGCATAACTTTTCGGTGACCTTGCGGGCGACCGACAATCCTCGCGAGCTGCCGGATTTCGATTTCGGAATCGTCGCCACCAAGGCGACGCAGGTGAAGGAATCCATCACGGCGGCCGGTGATCGGTTTAACCGAGGGGCTTTGATTTCAGCCCAGAATGGCTTGGGCAGTGAGGAAATCATCGCGGAGTATACCCAGGGGCATGTCATCCGCGGGACGACATTCATGAGCGGAACGCGGCACAGCGATACGCATGTCCAGTACGAGCTCAACACCGCGACATGGCTTGGTCCATTTGAGGCTCGGAACACACCATTTGCGGTCGTGCAGGAGGCTGCCGAGTTGCTGGTGCAAAGCGAACTGAAGGCCGAAGCATTGCGCGATGCACGTCCGGCACAGTGGTCGAAGTTGATTTTCAACGCGTCGGTGAACGGAGTGTCCGCCTTGACGGGACTTCCGCACTCTCCCCACTTTGCGGCCGAGGAGGAATTTTCCGATCTAGGGTACCTACTCCATGCATTGATTGAAGAAGGCAAGAAAGTAGCCGCTGCCGCCGGGATCATCCTGCATGAGGACCCTTGGGCGATGAACAAAATTGGCGCAATGACGAATCATCCTCCATCGATGCTTTCGGATGTGCGACAACATTCGCATACGGAAGTGGATTTTCTGAGTGGCGCCATCGCGCGAGAGGCCGAACGTGCGCAAATTGAGGCCCCCTTGCACACGGCGATCTATCGACTCATTAAGGGCAAGGAGGCGGGTTGGGTCTTCAAAGATGAGAATCGACCCGTGGCTGCGCACGAGGGAGCTGCTAAACATTAATTCGGGGCGAGGAATGCCGCGTCTCGAGGGAAGCAATCATGGCTTGGCCCAAGGATGAGTCGAAGCTGAACCGGGTGCGCTCCTTGATGAAGGATCAGGACGTCAGCGCACTTGTCGTCCGCGCGCCTGACAATGTCCTCTATCTCACCAACTATTGGTGCATGAAGGGATATGATGCCGTAGTTTTCCCGCAAGAGGGCGATCCCACGTTGATCGTTCTCGAACCCCAGCTTGCGGACGCCCAGCGCAATTCGTGGACGGAGGATCTCAAGCTTTTCAAAGGATACGACGAGCGCGACCCGCGACCCGCTCCCTTCCGCTCCCTTGATCTGGCTTTGGAGACGTTAAAGCAGCGCGGCCTCACAGATAAGGTTGCCGTTGAACTCAACATGGGAACCCAGAGCGCCGATCGCATGGTGGGAGAGCCTACAACTCCGACGCAATTCTTTTTTGACGCATTTCGTAAGGTCTCCGGTCAGGTCGTGGACGCAACGCCACTATTGAGTGAGGCCCGCGCCATCAAGACAGCCCAGGAAGTTGAGCGCATGCGCCTGGCAAACGAACTGGCAGCGTTGGCCATGGACTACACCCGCGAGCACATGAAGCCGGGGATGAAGGAAAGCGAGGTCGGGGGCATGTACGAAAGTTTCGTGCATGGCCTCGGTGTTGGATACAAGGGTAAGGTCGAGATGGCTCGGGCATTCACCCTCGTCTGGTCGGGGAAGGGAATTGCAACCTTCACTGCGACCGGCGATCGCCCGATCCAAGAGAATGAACCTACACTGTTCGAAATCTGGGTATGTGTGGACGGGTATTGGACCGACCTGACCAAGAATGCGTGTCCGGGCGCTCTGACCGCACCGTATCAGAAGCTGCTAGACCTCTTGCTGAGTGTCTTCAATGAAGCGATAGAGTTTGCACGTGATGGAGCGAGTTTCCCTGAGTTGGATCGTCTGGTTCGCGCGCGACTTACCGAAGGCGGATATCCTGGCCAGCCGTCCCATGCCATCTGCCATGGCGTCGGCGCCCGGGCGCACGAACCGCCTTTTGCGCATCAGGCAGGTACCGGCACGATCAGGAAGGGAATGGTCTTGGCCATCGAACCGGGAGTCTATTGGCCGGGCGGCGGCGGATTGCGGCTGGAAGACAACTTCCTGATCACAGATAACGGCAACGAGAAACTTTGCACCGATCCAGACGACTTTCGCTTGGCTCGTCACTAATAAGGAATAGGCAAGACATTGTCGAAACCGACCCCAGCCCGTGCGGCGAACCTCAGCCCTCAAACGGTGGAGAAGATCCTTGCCCAGTTGAAGGAAGATGAGATCGTCGCCATGTCGCGCGACGTTATCAATATTCCCAGCCCCACTGGCGAAGAACTGCAGATGGCTCAATACATGCAGAATACGCTGCAGGAGCTTGGCCTTCACGTCACGTGGCAGGAGGTCGAAGAAGGGCGCGCGAACGTAGTCGGCCGTTGGATCGGCAGTGGTGGCGGCAAGAATCTGATGTTTAACGGGCACATGGATACGTCCAACACCGGGCGCGAAAACTTCTTGACTGGCTTGGGCTACAAGCCGAACGCTGTAGTTAAGAACGGATTCTTGTACGGCCTCGGGATCTACAACATGAAGGGAGCGCTGGTTTGCTACACGCATGCCGTGAAGGCATTGCAACGCGCCGGCGTCCGACTGAAAGGCGATGTGATCATCGCGGCAGTCTCGGGCGAAATCGAAAAGACCCAGTGGGGCGAGTTCAAAGGGAAGGAATACCGCGGGTATGGTTTCGGGACGCACTACCTGGTGAATCACGGGATTCTTCCGGATATGTGCATTCTCGGTGAGCCTACGGACATGCACGTGGTGCTTGAGCACTTCGGCTCCATGTGGGTCCGTATCTCCTGCACGGGGATTTATGTGCACACGGCATTCTGTGAAGGCAGGGAGGAGATGAACTCGATACGCCGGATGCATTCGCTGATGGATCCCATCCTGAAATGGATTGCGAACTGGGAAACGAAAGCGGCTCACGGCGGCAAGAAGGCGATCGTCAATCTCGGCGGCATTCGCGGAGGACACGCATGGCGGGCCAGCCGGACTCCTGAGAAGACCGATCTTTTTCTGGATGTCCGTGTTCCGCCCACGATTCCAATGAATGAAGCGCGCCGCGAGATCCAGCAGCTGTTTCTGGATCTTGAAAAACAGCATCCCGATTTTGGGTTGGAGTTTGAAACCTACGTCTCCGTGCCGGGCGCCCGGATTGACGAGAGCCACGAGATGATTCGTGCCATCGACGCCAATCATGAACGCATCATGGGCGAGCCTCCGGAGAGGGAAGTCGTCACCTGGTGCTCGGATGCAAGCGTTCTCAGCCGCTATGGTGTAGATACCGTGAACTATGGACCCTCCAGCGGCCCGCGGGACAAAGAAGGGGAGAAGGTAAAGATTCAGACGCTGGTCGATATTACGAAGATCTACGCCTTGACGGCTGCGGAACTTTGCGGAGTCACATCGTAGCGGGCCAATTTGCCCCGAGGACACACGTGCCAAGTCAGAAAGAAATTGAACGGCGATATAAGAATGTCCGCTCGCACATGGAGACGGCCGGACTGGACGCGTTGCTGGTCTGCGGCAATCAGTATGCCGGCTTCGAGGGCGCTGTTTTTTACATGTCGGGGTTCGAGATTGTTCACCGCTATGTGTATATTCTGTTTCCGCTCGAGGGCGAGCCCACGCTGGTGTTCCCTCGCGAAGCGCGTTGGATCGGTGATAAGGGCAAGCCATGGGTAAAAGATCATGTCTGGCCTGAAACCCCCGGCCAGTGGATCCGCGACGTTGCTCTCGAGCGAAGGTGGAAAAGGCTCGGCGTGTACGGAATGAATTTCGTGATGGCGGTTCGGGACTACCGGGAACTCTCGAACGGATCGCTGGAACTGGTTCCCTTCGACACGCAGTTCGATACCGCGCGGGCAGTGAAGAGCGAAGAGGAACTGGCGGAGGTGCGCGATGCCATGGATATCATCCTCGATGGATTCTGGGCGCTGATTAAAGCGTATGCACCCGGCAAGACCGAGGCGGAGATCATGGCTCCCGCAGTGGAACGCTTCTTCGCGCGCGGAGCCGGACCCCGCATGATGAATATCCTGCTCTCGGGTGCACACGGCGAAGCGGAGGCGTTCTTTAAGGTTCCCGGAAAGCGAGTCGTCGAAGCTGACGATCTCTTGTTGTACTCGCTAGAGATTACCGGCACAGGGGGATACTGGGTCGAGTTCTCACGTCCCCTGCTTCGAGGGAAGCCGAGCGCGACCACGCAGAAGATGGCGGATGCGTATCCGGCGGCGCTGGAGGCCGCACGGAAACTGATGCGCGCCGGCGAGCTCGCCAGCAACGTTCATCGAGTGGTGGCCGAGACATTCTCAAAGCACGGTTTCACGCTGGGACACCTTTCTGGACACTCTATTGGCACGACCATGCTCGAATATCCGGCGATTGGCGCCAAGAGCGAGGTGTCTCTTGAAGAGAACATGATTTTCTCCCTCCACCCTCAGGTGGTCGATCGCGATGGCAAGGTCTGTCTCTACACGCAGGACACGTATCGCGTCGGCAAGACCGAGGGGGAGTGCCTTGCCCAGGTCCCGTGGAAATTCTTTGCCGGGCAGGAAACACCTGAAACTGCAAGCCGCTGAAGTTGAGGCAGGAATCGGGGAAGGCTCTTGGGATGAAGATTTGCATTGTTGGTTGTGGAGCAGTGGGCAGCCTGTTTGCGGCTCACCTGGCCAACGCCGGGGAGGTCGAGGTCTGGGCGTACGACGTGTGGAAAGAGCATACAGAGGCCATTCGCAAGAACGGGCTCCGACTCTCCGGGGCCGAAGAATTTACGGCAAAGGTTCACGCGACCAGCGATCCGAACGAACTGCCGCAATGCGACTACGGTATCGTCGCGACCAAGGCAATTCACACGAGGCACGCGATCGCGCAGACGGCTCATGCGTTTGGGGAGACTTCGGCGGTGTGCTCGGTCCAGAATGGAGTCGGGAACGAGGAAATCCTTGCTGAGTACGTGAAGTACGTAATTCGAGGGACAACTTTTCCTGCGGGTCACCCCATCGCCCCTGGCCACATCGGTTACGACATCAAGGGTGAAACTTGGATCGGACCATTCGAACCGACTCAGACGCCTATGCCGCGTGTGGAGGAATTGGCGGGCTTGATGACGCGCTCAGGCATGAATACGGTTGCACTGCAGGACGCCCGTGGAGCGCAGTGGACCAAGCTGATCTTTAACGCATCGACTAATCCTGTGGGTGCGCTCACGCTCCTGCATCACGGGGCCGCTACCCGTTTCGCTCCGACCGGAAAACTGTTCGAAGATCTGATCGGGGAAGGGGAAGCGGTTGCCAACGCTCTCGGCATCGAGTTGCATGGGGATCCGCGCCAGATGGTTCAGAAGGGTGCGAACGCTCCCGGGAAACACCGTGCCAGCATGCTCCAGGATGTTCTTGCAAAACGTCAGACCGAAGTCGATTTCATGAATGGCGCGATTGTGAAGTGGGGCGAACAGGCCGGAGTGCCTACCCCTCTCAATCGTGCCCTCTGGCAACTCATCAAAGGGCTGGAACACTCCTGGGCTGACCCAGACTGAACCATTCTTTTTCCGGGATCACTAGAGGAGTCAATCGCACGGCTATGACTATCCCCTTCAACATCGGCGTCTTGCAACTCAGTATGGAACCAGTGCGCGAGACGGTCGCCATGGCCGCGGCCTGCGAGCAGGCGGGCTTTGACGCGTTCTGGATTGCCGAGGCTTATCCATGGTGGCGCAAGCACGGGTTTGAGGCGCGATCGTCCACTGCTGTTCTCGCGGTGATCGCCGCAGCGACGAAACGGATTCAACTCGGCTGGGGCATCATCTCGCCATACACGCGGCATCCGGTGCAGATTGCCATGGAGGCACGGGTCATGCAGGATCTGGCCGGCGACCGGTTCATGTTGGGATTGGGAGCCTCAAAGATCTTTATGAAGGAGATCGGCGAAGGCGAAGGCGAGAAAGTTGGCCCGGCCACGGTCATGCGCGAGAGTATCGAGATCGTGAAGGGAGTGTTGCAGGGGAACGCGTTTCAGTATGAGGGAAAGGTGTTTCAGGCGAGCGTGCCACCATTAAAGGATGACACGCACACACCGCGTGGAATCCCGCCCATCTATGTAGCGGCGACTGGGCCCGTGCTGCAGAGAATGTCAGGGTCGGTCGCCGACGGCCTGTTGACGGCAAGCATCACCACGCCAGCCTTCGTGCGGCATTCCCGCAAGAACATGGAGGAAGGGGCGAGCAAGGCAGGGAAAGATCCCACCAAGCTGATAGTAGGTTCGGTGATCGTGGGCAGCATCGGCCGCGATGCGAAGAAAGGCAAGGAGGGCGCCCGCGAACAGGCAGCCATGTACTTGGCGAACAAAGTACAGAATATCAAGGGCTCTGCGGATGCTTTGCTGCAGTGTGCGGGCTTGACCTTCGAGGAACTTCAACCTGTAGCGGATGCAATGGAGAGAGGTGGCAGGAAAGCCGCCGCCGGCGCTGTCACTGATGAGATCCTGCGCAAGGTGTGTGCGATCGCCGGTACTCCCGACGAATGCATTGAGCGCCTCGAGGAATACCGAGCAGCAGGTTGCACGCACATCATGCTGGAAATCTGGGGAGACGACCGCACCAGCCAAGCGAAGTTGTTTGGCGAGGCGGTGCTGCCGCATTTCAAGAAGTAGTCAGCGCTTCAAGGCCCCAGCGAACTCGTCGACAATCTGGCGGAATTCGTCATCCGACAGCAGACCCCTTTTCGCGATGGCTCGTTTCTTGACCGCAGCGAGGATCGGACCGCGCTGATCCTGAGGGAACACAAGACCTAGCTCTTTCGCCTTGAGATCAATGCTGTCGAGGCCGCTCTTCTTGCCCAGCACGATATGGCGTTCGGCGCTTACGAGTTCCGAGGAATAGGGCTCGATCGCCTCGGGAATGTGGAACTGGCTCGCTACAGCGCCACTCTCGCGCATAAAAAGGTTCTGGCCCACAAGAGGTTTCCACGCTTCCAGAGTGTAGCCACCGGCCTTCTGCACGATTTCCGAGACTTCTCGGACCTTGGTCAGATCCAACACGACAGGTACATCGTAGAGGCAGCGTAGCGCCAGCGCGATCTCACAGATGTCCGCATTGCCGGCGCGCTCTCCCATCCCGTTGATAGTGCCCTGAATCCAGGACGCACCGCCCCGCACGGCAGCCACCGCGCATGCCGTGGCCATCCCAAAATCATTATGTCCATGAAAATGGACTGGGATGTGTGGCCCCACCCATTCGCGAGTCTGGCGAACCAGGAACTCGACTGCTTCCGGTCCACAAGCGCCGATGGTATCAACCACCACGATTTCAGCCGCGCCTGCTTCGAGTGCCGTTGTGTAGACCTTCCGCAAGAACTCAAGGTCCGTTCGTGTGCCATCTACCGCAAAGAAAGCGACGGTAATCGAATTCTGCTTCGCGAACGTGACGGCTTCGGAGACACGGCGGAGTACCTCGTCGCGCGTAATTCCGTATGCTTTCAGCTTGATGTCGCTGGTGGGAGCCTCAATCACGGAAGCCCGCAAACCCAGCCGGACGAGCTCTTCGACGTCGGCCTTCACCGCGCGCGAGAATCCCCAAAGCTCGGCTTTCAACCCCGCCGCCTGCATGAGTTGAATGGCTTCGCCATCTTCGGCGGAAACACGCGGGAACCCGGCCTCGATGCGGCTCACCCCCAGGGCGTCCAGGTGGCGAGCGATTTCCAGCTTCTGTGGTGGCGATAAAACCACGCCGACGGTCTGCTCGCCGTCACGCAACGTTGTGTCGTAAAAGCGGATCGGTGCTTTCGGAAATGCGGATCGAATTTCCGCGCGTGCATTGAGCTCACTGACCCAGACTTGATCCTTAATTGTCGCGGTCATCTTGAAGTTCCTTACCTCAGGGCTTCCTGCGTTGCCATTGCGGCCGGCTTTTGTCCGTAAGCCTCCTGCCAGGAAATTACCCGATTGCGCAAAATACCGATCTTCTCAATCTCGCACTCCATCATGTCCCCAGGCTTCAAATACCATGCTTTTGGATCGCCACTGAAAGCGGCAACACCCGATACCGTGCCGGTTGAGACGACATCACCAGCGCTATAACCCATTGGGGAATAGTGGGACAAAATCTCGGGAATCTTGACCGACATTTTTCCAGAATGCGAGCGCTGACGGGATTCACCATTAACGCGCAGTTCCATCGCCAGGTTGTGGGGATCCGGAATTTCGTCGGCCGTTACGATCCACGGGCCCAGTGGACAAAACGTGTCGATGCCCTTGCAGAAGCTGAAAACGCCGGACTTCATTTCGCGTCGCTGGATATCGCGTGCAGTGATGTCATTAAAAATGACATAGCCTCCGATGTGGCTGCCGGCTTCTTCGGGAGTGAAGTGCTTGCCACCCTTCTTCAGCACCACGGCCAGTTCCAGTTCATAGTCCAGCTCTTGCGTTAGGTGCTCGGGATAAACAACCGGCTCATCGTGGCCGATAATAGCGTCCACATTCTGGAAGAAGACAATCCATGGCATCACCGGATGCGAGAAGCCGGCCTTGGTAGCCTCCTCGTGGTGCTCCCGGAAATTTCCCGCGGTATGGAAGAACTTCTTCGGTACGATCGGCGCCTTCAGGCTGATATCGGCGACAGCATAGAAGATAGGCTCACCATGTACACCTCCTGCATCGGCACGCTGGTTCTGGGCGTGCTCGACTGCAGTCCGAGCCGCCTCGAGGCTGGTGTCGCCGCCCTCGAATAACGCGCGCATATTGGGGGGCACCGTTGCATCTGCCAATCGTGCATAGGCTCCCTCCCGCCGAACGTCTCGCAGGTAAAGCGCGTAAGCGGAATTGAGGTCGACGATTCGGTCGCCGCCTGTCAAGGTGCCAATGCGCGATTGTCGAACAGAATTTTCAAAGGTAACGAGTTTCATGGGAAATGGTGGCTTCGCGGACGGCAGCACCCTCAAGGAGTTTATTGCGCAGGCATTCAAGTTGTCTATCAGCCGGCTGAGGAATGGCGGCTCACAAGTCGCATGAATGATACGATTTCTGAGCACGCACATGACGCCAAAGGACCTCGCACACTGCATGGATAAAGCCGAAGAACTACGGAAACCCATCCTGCCCGGCCAGGGGGCCTCCGATTACGAGCGCTACCTGCGCACAGACGAACTCCTGGCACTGCAAAAAAATACGGCAGAACTCAGTCATCCGGACGAGATGACCTTCCAGGTCATCCATCAGGCTTCCGAGCTATTGATGAAGGGCGCCGCGTTTGAAATCGAACGAGCTCTTCAGTGCGTAGAGAGTGGCGACTTCCTGAATGCTGCCCGGCTCATGCGGCGTGCCAACATGGAGCTCGAGTATCCGATCTCCATGTTGCATGTGCTGGAGACCATCACACCGTACGACTATCACATTATTCGCGGAGGCCTGGGGCATGGCAGTGGCCTGGATTCTCCGGGTTTTCTCGCCCTGCTGCATATCGGACCCCGGCTGGGACAAGCTTTCGATCATCAACTGCAGGAGGCCAAGTTGTCGGTGATTGATCTCTATCGCCGTCACGCTGAATTCTTCGGGCTTCATGATGTGGCCGAACGCATGCTTGATTTCGATGAACGCATGCACCTGTTCCGTTTCCATCATCTTAAGCTGGCACAGCGCATTATTGGCGGTGGGGTGATCGGTACCATGGGGACTCCGGTCGAAGTTCTTCATCAACGTATGGAACATCTCTTCTACAAGGAGCTATGGGACGTTCGCAACCAGATCACCGCAAGGATGAATGAGTCGATCTGAGATCCGCGCGCTTAGAATGTTGTGCGACTCGAACGATATATGCTGCCCTCCTTGCCATTTGCTCGTAGTCTTCAAAGTTCTTCAAGCTTGCCAACAGTGTGGACCAGGGGGTGGAGGTTCTAATCCTCTCTCCCCGACCATTCTTGATTTTTGCCTCTCTCGAAGATCAAATCAAAGGGCTTTCTGTAAGTGGGCTGGACACTTGCGCCGTCAATGGCGCAGTTCAAAAGCACCATTCGGAGCAACTGAGCCTGCTCCTCGGGATTGCGCTTAGGGTACAGAGAATAGGCCTTGTTCGCGAGTTCTAAAGTCCTGGTCGCCGTGAGCAGTCGATCCTTGGTCGGCTGGTCCAGGCGAGTAAGAGCATCCTGGATGCTGCGTT
>Ga0210406_10000515_pt1 | contig 51762 bp, 47 predicted proteins | sample IncBWC30MmetaG_FD_155454 | JGI IMG/M metagenome (GOLD analysis project Ga0210406, IMG submission 155454) | Forest soil microbial communities from Barre Woods Harvard Forest LTER site, Petersham, Massachusetts, United States - Inc-BW-C-30-M | ecosystem: Environmental > Terrestrial > Soil >...
GCAAGCAGGATCGCGTGATCGGCAAAGACCGCATCGTTCCGGCGGAGAGCGATCCGGTGGACCTAAGCGTGTTCTGCGTGGAGCCGGGGCGGTGGGTCGCGACCAGCGAGCATTTCGGCGCTTCGGAAGCGATGTACGGCGGCACCCTCGGCGGCCCCACAAAAGCTGCTCAGTCTCCCATGGCCATGATGGCACAGCCTTCGGTGCGCGCCAAGGCCATGGCCGATAAGGACCAGAGCCAGGTTTGGGCCGAGGTGCGCAAGCAGCAGGCGGCGATGGAAACGGTGGAAGTAACAGCCGCCGCTCCGCAGGTGGCAACCGAGATTGCCAGAACATCCTCCTACGCCAAGGTCAATGAGAACGAGGAAGTCAAGCGGCAGGTAGACGCGGTAGCCAAACCGATCGAGCAAAACTATCAGAGTCTGATCCGGCAACTGCGAGATCGTAATGCGGTTGGTGTGGTGGTAGCCGTGAACGGACGCATCATTTGGGCCGATGTGTTTGCCAGTACGGATCTGCTGGAAAAATACTGGCCTAAGCTGGTGCGCTCCTACGCTTCAGAGGCGGTGGTCACACGCGCGAAAGAAGTCGACACAAGCGTGAGCCGGGCGCAGGCCTTCCTGGCTGACATGGAAGGACGCCGCGAAATGATTGAGAGCGAGCCGGGTATCTATCGTCATACGGAAGTCAGCGGCGACGGATTCAAGGCGTTCTCACTGACATCCTTATTGCCGAAGACTGGGTTCGATGTGCATGTGGCGAAGATGGCAGAGTAAGAGCAACAGTGGCTGGCAGTGAGTTGAGTATTTTCACCAGGCAGGCGTCACTGATCCCTATCGTGAGCGACTTGCTTTCATGGTCTGGCCACGCAATTGTTCCACCGCGGGAAAGGACTGTGGCGGAATCAAGGTTCGATCGGGGGGCATGGAACCGGCGTGGATCGCCTTCGCCAGGATTTCCAAAGCGATTCCCGCCGCCGGAGCAGTGATGACGGTCGCCTTCAGCAAGCCTCGGCGCACCCACTCCTGCCCCGTCCTGGTGACCCCATCGCAACCCATAAACGGAATACTGAGCCACTGCTCGCGGTCCTGGTCCGTCAGGCCGCCAAAGGCTTTTCTGGCACCCATGGCCATGGCATCGTTTTGGCAAAGGACGGCTCGAATTTGGAGCAGGCGCGAGGACCCCAACGACAGCCACGACTTTACTGCATGGTGCGCGCTGCGCTCGGTCCAATCCCCCTTCAGCATTTTCAACTGGACCGCAGCCGGCTGGGTGGAAAGCATCCCTTTGGTCCGTAGTTGACTCGCCGCGCTGTTGAATGGACCCTCGAGATACAGTACGTTACCGGCGGTGACGAGAGCGCCAAGTTGCTGGCCTTGGATTCTGCCCACTTCGGTTTGGTCGGTGCTGACCGAGAAGACTGGAGCGGCGCCATCGTGGCGGAGTTCCGGGATGTATTCGGGATCGCTATTGAGGATCCCCCAGCCGATACTCGCGCCGACCGCCGCTTTCGCGACCTGGGGCATCCCCGTCCCAACCGGCTCTACCAGAATCGCACTGGGCTTCTGGGCGGGATCCTGGATGATCTTGATCAGCTGCTGGGTCTGGTTGACGGCGTCGTTGTCGGCATAGATGATCTGAATCTTGATGCCGAGTCGTGCGGCCATGTCGGCTACGGCGGCTGCCTGTTCTGCCTGATAATCGTTCTCTCTGGTGGTCAGAGCAACCACCACGTTCAGTTTTCCCATGGAGCCTCGACTCGGAGTTCCTTCGCTGCTGGATTTCCTGACAGACTCGGAGCGCTTACCAACACTCTGAAGCGCGAACACAATTACTGAATGAATGAATTCCGAGTTCGATCAGCCTTGGTGGAGTTGTACCAATTCCTCCACGCACTGGCATCATTGCCAAAATGTTGGTGGGTAATGTCGCTCAGCGCCTGGGAGGCCCAGGCATGCGTACGGGCATCCAGCGAAGGGTCGTCGGTATAGCTCAATAATCGCGGGACGGCACGCATACGCTGCTCGAGCGTGAACATGCCGGACTCCGCCAGACTGCACGCCGCTCTCTCGCGCACATTGGGCGAGGCATCGTCGTGCATGGTCTGTAGCAGCGGCTCGATGGTTTCGGTAGCGCCGGACAGAGCCAACCCTTCGACGGCCCAGCGCCGCGAGTCTTCGTCGGCATCCTTCAGATGGCCCGTTAGAGTCTCTACAACTCGGTCTGTTCCGACGCCGCGGTTCGCCATCAGCCCCAGCGCCCATAGCGCCCAAACCTTTCGCGCGTGATCGGAAGATGCGGCGGTGCGAAGCAGGTAATCGAGACTGGCGGGGTTCTGGGCCAGCCCGTAGGCTGCGAGTTCGACCTCTATGCCGGATTCGCGCACACGCATATCACTGGAGTTCAGCGCGGCGGTGGTCAACGTCGCAATCTGCGGACTCCACTTTACCCTCCCTTGCCAGCGATCGAGTCGGGATGAAATCTGCTCCGCGGCGCCGTCGCTGCCGCCCACGGCGAGTTCAAGCAGGGCCTCGGCTTGCTTTTGCGGTTTCATACGATCGAGTTGGCGAGTATCCTTAGCGGAAGCAGGTAAAGCTTCCTGCACGGAAAAAAGATTCTCCAGGCTTGACCAGGCAGCATGCGCGTTGGCAGCGCTTCCCGCCAAAACGGCCGCGAATAGTCCGAGTCCAGCAGCCAGAATCAGCACCAGGCGGCGCGGATTCGCCGGCTGCTGAACCCAGACCGGATTCGATTCCCTTCCGCGCGGGTTCATCGCGAAACCAGGGCCAAGGTCCGAGCCCGGCCCAAGCGTGCCGTAATCAGGCGTCGGCTGCAAGCGGGGATCGGCCGTCGGCGGAGCTTCCGGCGTTGTCCACTGCCGCGAAAAACGTGACTGCGATATATCCATATTAAGAAGAGTCTAGGATTAGCACCGAAATAAGGTAAAGTTACTTCGGTTCCAAACCCTATTCGATGCGACGCAAACCGGAATGTGGGCCCTCTAATGAACAATTCCTTAGGAGGAGATATTGATGCTTCCCAAGTCCATGTGGTTGGTATCCCTAATCGGTATGTTCCTGGTGGCGGCGGCTTTGGCGGCAACCGGTCCGGGGAACCAAGTTATCGCAAAAACAGCGAATTCCGGCTACCATAACCCAACTCAGGTGACCGTACGACCGTTCGGTTGGAGTATGAATCCTCACGAACCGGCGGGTGGAAGGTATCTCCCCGGTGAATAAAGCAATCAAGCGATGTCCTCTGGACGCGGTGGGAGTTTGCACCTGGGTTTGACCGCTTGAGACCAGGCGATGACGATTCTCGACGACAAGTTCTACCACGCGCAGGTTACCCAGCGCGTCGATTTCGCTCCCGACCTGTGGATGTTCCGCATCCAGAGCGGAGGCGAGTTCCGTTTTGTTCCGGGCCAATACGCAACCCTGGGAGTCGAGTCCCAGGGAAAGCGCGTCGAACGTCCATATTCCATCGTCTCATCCCCATGGGAAGATGAAGTGGAGTTTTTCTTCGAACTAGTGCCCGCAGGCGCGCTGACGCCGCTGTTGTACAAGTTGCAGCCCGGCGACCAGTTGCTGATGCGAAAAATTCCCAAGGGAAAATTTTCGCTGGACACGCAAAATGGGCGGACCAATCATCTGCTGATTTCAACCGTAACCGGCGTGGCTCCCTTCGTAAGCTATGTGCGCACGCTTTCCAAAGAATGGAAAGAGGGCCGCTTCGACGGCTCCCACAAACTGTACCTGTTGAATGGCGCGAGCCGCCCCTGGGAGTTCGGATATCTCGATGAACTGAACCGTTTTGATAAAGAATTACCCTGGTTCAAATACGTGCCCACGGTCAGTCGTCCCTGGGATCACGCCGACTGGTCGGGAGAGATTGGCCGCGCCGACGACATTCTGCGCAAGTACGCGGACCATTGGGAACTGGATGCGAGCAACACCTTGGCTTACCTGTGCGGTCATCCGGAGATGATCGAGCACAGCAAGGCAATTCTGAAGCGCCGCGGTTTCACGGACAAGGGCGCGGTCAAGGAAGAGGTTTACTGGATCCCGTCGAAGTAGGACGAAGCGACGGCGGGGTGCATGTTGGGCTTGGTCCGGCAGCGGCTGTACGGACAAATCGTTTGTTTGGACTCCTAACGCGCCCCACCCGCACGGCGGCTACGACCGGGCGTTTCGCCGAGATTTTCTTCTGCCGATGGCCAGCCGGGCGTCCTTATTATCATTATCATTTTGCCGCATTTTGCCGCGTCCCGGCAGGGCCTTGACTGCGTCGGTGATCTTTCTGACCGCGACCTTTCGCAAGCTCCGGTTCGCGAATCTGCTCGAGATCAATAAGTCTCAGCCTTCGTGATCCTTAAGCACTCAGTCCAACCCTGCGACGCGGAAGGAGAATGGCTCCATCCTTGTGGTTAACGCGAAAATCTTAGCTTCCGTAATCCCACCCATGACGTCCAAATAGCGGAGGGTTTCGGTTCTTGAACATCCGGGAAGTTTTGCGTCAGACCGTCGCCTCCATCGCCGCGCACAAATTGCGCAGCTTCCTGACCATGTTCGGCATTATTTGGGGCATCACTTCTGTCATTCTCTTGGTCGGTTTGGGCAAGGGATTCAGCCGCGACCAAAAAGAACATCTCAAGACAATCGGCGTCGATCTGGCCATAATCTGGGGCGGCCGCACCAGCGAACAGGCCGGAGGATACGCAGCCGGCCGTCCGGTTCGCCTGTCGATCGAGGATGCATACACGATCAAATCCGAAGCGTACCTGATCAAGACCGTCAGCCCCGAACTGCGGCGCAGCGTCGCTGAAGTCAGCCGTTACAACGCGGCCTCGCGCCCCGTACGCGGTGTCTGGCCCGACTACCAGCGCTTTCGCTCGCTGAAGGTGCAGGAGGGCCGCCTGATGAGCGAGGACGACGAAAAAGAGGGCCGGCGAGTCGTGGTCCTAGGTGTGGAGTCGCGCGACCAGCTATATCCCGGCAAGCCCGCTATCGGCGAGACGCTCACCATGAACGGCTCGCCCTACACCGTCATCGGCGTGCTGGAAAAGAAAAAACAGAATGGCAGTTACGGCAGCGGCCCCGACAATACGCAGCTTTTCGTGCCTTACTCCTCCATGGCCCGCGATTATCCCCCGCCGGAGCGTCCCGGCATTTCCAGGGGATGGATCAATAACCTGGTCGTCGAAGTCGCCGATCCTGAACATCACGAAGCGGCCATGCACCAGCTTTATCAGATTCTGGGGCGCGATCACCACTTCGATGCCCGCGACAAAGACGCTCTGTTCATCTGGGACACGCTCGACGGTTCGAAGCTGGTCGAGCGGATCTTCGACATCATGACCATCTTTTTCGGCGCGGTTGCTTTGATGACGTTGTCGCTCGGCGGCATCGGCGTGATGAACATCATGCTGGTCGCGGTCACCGAACGGACTCGCGAAATTGGGGTGCGCAAGTCGCTGGGCGCGACCGCGCGCGACATCCGCAATCAGTTCTTTGCCGAGTCGGCGACCCTCATGCTGATCAGCGGAGCGCTCGGCCTCGGTATTGGTCTGGGGATTTGTCTGCTGGTAAGCAGCGTGGACCTGCCGGATATCGTGCCCCATCCCGTGATCTCTCCGCTGGCGATTTTCGCGTCTTTGTTGACGTTGGGGTTGATCACAGTGGGCGCCGGAATGTATCCGGCGCAACGTGCCGCCGCGCTCAGTCCCATAGAATGTTTGCGTCAGGAGTAGGGAGCCATTGCCCATGCGCATCCGGGAACTCATCGTGCAAAGCTGGGACGCACTGGCGCGCAACCGCCTGCGCTCCATCCTGACGATGATGGGCATCGTCTGGGGACTGACGACCGTGGTGCTTCTGCTCGGCTACGGCCAGAGCGTGAGCGAAGGCGTACTCGCCGCGTTTCTGGGCATCGGCAACAACGTCATTATGGTCTGGCAGGGCCAGACCAGCATGCAGGCTGGAGGACAGCGCGCCGGCAAACGAATTCATTTCAAGTACGAAGATCTTCAGGCCATCCGCGACGAGGCTCCGCTGGTTCGTTTGCTCAGTGGCGAATGGGATGACGGCCTCGCCTACAAGTATGGCGACAAGATCATTACGGTCTCGTCGAAGGCCGTGCAATATCCCTACGGGGAAATGCGCAAGCTGAACATCGCCGAGGGCCGCTACTTCGAGGAGAGCGACTTCTCGGAACATCGTCATGTGCTCATTTTTGGTCCGAATGCGGCGAAAAAGGTGTTTGGCACTCGCGACCCGGTCGGCGAAGAAGTCACCATTAACGGGCAGAGCTGGGACGTGATTGGCCTACTCCAGTTGAAAATTCAGGATTCCTCCAACAACGGTCCCGACAATGAGAACGTTTTCCTGCCCTTCGAGAGCTTAAGCGACATCAACGACCAGCGCGATCCCGAGATGATCGCCTTCCAGCCCCTCACAGCTCTCCAGCACAAAGCGGCTCTGGGGCAGGTGAGAGAGGTCCTAGCCCGCCGTCACAATTTCAATCCCAAGGACGACAAGTCCAGCCCCGAGTGGGATACCGTGGACGACACCAAGCAGATCGAAGAGTTCGGAATCGCCCTGCGCCTGATCCTTGGATTCATCGGCGTGCTGACCCTGGGCGTCGGCGGCGTTGGGGTGATGAACATCATGCTGGTCAGCGTCACCGAGCGTACGAAAGAAGTAGGTCTGCGCAAGGCGCTGGGCGCGCGCAATCGCGACATCGCGCTTCAATTTCTGGTGGAGGCGCTGGTCCTGACCTTTGCCGCCGGCCTGGTGGGTATGCTGGTCTCAGTTCTGCTGGCGCACGCGATCCCGCCCATGCCGCTCTACTCCGAGCTCTATAAGACGGCCAATCACGAGGGGGATATCGTCCTAAAAACGTCCAGCAGCGTGATGCTGACAGCCTTTGTGATTCTCGCCTTGGTCGGGGTTACGGCCGGCATGTGGCCGGCGCTGAAGGCCTCACGCATGGAGCCGGTGGAGGCCCTCCGATACGAGTAGCGGCTGATCACGAAGCTGTGGGTTCAGCGTTCCATGGGCGAATTCACGGGGGACACCTTTTTCCAGATACTCCACGATCTGTCCTTGCAATTCCCTGGCGGCTCCGGGCATCTCCCACTCTTTTTCCTGCAACTAAGTAATTAGTTGACGTTTTCAGTTTTACCGCGTCAAATTCAGAGCGACATAATTGCATCCCCCGGAGGGACGCCTTGGCCCGCACTAAGTCCGCAACCCTGACCGAAGCCGAGTTGCGCATCATGAATGTGCTCTGGGATCGGGGCTCGGCGACCGTCCACGAAGTGCTCCAGGCTCTGCCCGAGAAGCCACAGCCACTGGCCTACAACTCTGTTCTGACCATTATTCGCATCCTCGAAACAAAGGGGTATGTGAAGCACCTGAAAGACAAGCGGGCGCATGTGTATTCGGCGCAAGTGGACCGCAAGGATGCGACCCGCTTCGAGGTGCGGCATCTGGTCAGCCGATTCTTCGGTAACTCCCATGAATTGTTGGCGTTAAACGTTCTGGAAGAGACCACAATCGATGCCGAAGAACTCGCCCGCTTGCGCCAGTTGCTGGCAAGAAGCAAGGGAGCGAAACCATGAATGACCCAGTGACGGTGGCTTTCAGCCTCCATGCCATTGCCCAAACCTCAGCGGTTCAAATCGTAGACTGCCTGGTTCAGGGCACGCTCCTCGCGATCTTCTCCGGTCTGATGTTGGGCATGGCTCGCCGGCAGAATTCGGGCACTCGATTTGCCCTATGGTTTTCCGCCCTTATGGCGATTGCAACTCTGCCCTTGTTCGGCAGCTCCTGGGGGCGGCACGTCGGCGTTCCAGCCGCAAGCGCGACCCCTTCGACGATCACCCTCCCCGGTTCCTGGGCGCTCTACTTGTTCGGAACTTGGGCCGTGATCGCAGCTGGGCTTCTGATCGGTGTCGTCCGAGGTCTGTGCCATCTCCATGTTTTGCGGAAAAGCTCGGTGCCGGTCGGGCCCGCTGCACTAGATCCTCGACTGCAGAGAACTCTAGAACGCGCCCGAGCAAAGCGGTCGGTGTACCTTTGCACGTCGGATCGGGTGCAGGTTCCAACGGCTGTCGGCTTAGCAAAGCCCATGATCCTCATCCCTCGCTGGGTGATGCAGGAACTCTCCCCAGAGGAACTGAACCAAATCCTTCTGCACGAACTGGCGCACTTCGGTCGCTGGGACGATTGGACGAACCTCGCCCAGAAGGTAGTGAAGGCATTATTCTTCTTTCATCCCGCGGTGTGGTGGATCGAGAAGCGAGTTTCGTTGGAGCGTGAGATGGCTTGCGACGATGCCGTGTTGGCAGAGACCGCAAGTCCACGTGCCTACGCGGAGTGCCTCGCCAATTTGGCCGAAAAAACCCTGCTTCACCGCAGCCTTGCCTTAGCCCAGTCAGCACTCGGGCGAATTCGTCAGACCTCGCTGCGGGTGGCTCAGATTTTGGACGTCAATCGAGCCCCGGTAACCGCACGCTCCTCGAAGCCGGCTGTGTCGCTGCTGGCAGGATTCGCCCTAGTCTGCGCTCTGGGTATTTCGAGAACGCCTAGCCTGATTGCGTTTGCTGATCATGCCGCTCCCTTGATCCCTACCTTTTCTCCGAAGGCCGGGGTGGGACGAGTATCGACAGAAGGGACCGTCGCGAGCCTGGGTGCGACGAATGCCGTGTTTCAGCGTCAGCCAGTTCGCCTGGTGCCCGCCCGCTTGAGGGCAGGTGCAAATCCTCGCAGCCTCGAGAGTTCTCTCCCCAGTTCCGAAGGTGCAGCGGTGATGCCGTCTCTAACGGCGCATCAGGGGGAACGCACGATTGGGCAGCCCCATCTTCGTCAGACCGGTGTGCAGCAGACGGATTCCCGTCAGAGCGACGTTCTTCCCGCGCGTGTTCATCCAACCGATGTTCATCCAACCAAGGTGCGGCTGACGAATGCGAGTTTCATTCCCGTGAGGTTCACGGAGACGCTAATTGTGGTTGTTGAAGGCAGCGATTCCGGCTTTCCAGATCAGGCGGTATATCACATCCAGTGGTGGCGCGTGATGGTTCTCGAACCGGTTGTCGATCCCAACAGCAGAATTCCCGCGAAACAAACCTAGGCAATGGAGGTCGGAAAAAGCGGGCGGAACACCATTTTTTAGAACTAACGAATTAGTTGTAAAAATTTCGAAAGGACAAACCACAAATGAATACAGGAATGCAATGGAAAGAAGGCACAAAAAAATGGACGCAGCGGCTGGCGGCGCCAATGCTTGCACTGGCCCTCGTCGCTTCGTTCGTAACCTATGAATGTGTGAAGCCAACCGCAGCCCGGGCGGCAGCCGCCGCGCCCTCAGCCGCTCCCCTTGATATCGACAGCGTCAGCCCACTCCTGGCTCTCGACAAGGCAATGGAGACGTTGGCCGCTCGGGTTACCCCGGCAGTGGTCAACGTCACCGTAACCTCGCGAACCAAGCCGGAAACGGCGGGCAAGCAGATGCCAGAAGACATGCAACAGTTTTTCGGGCAAGGCGGCCCGTTTGGTCAGATGTTTGGACCGCACATGCGGCAGCAACAACCTGAAATCGAACATGGGATGGGCAGCGGCGTGGTGATCTCGCCCGATGGATACATCGTCACCAACAACCATGTGGTCGATGGAGCCGTAGACATCCGGGTGACCACCAGCAATCGCCGGATTCTGAAGGCGAAACTCATTGGGACCGATCCCTTGACGGATCTGGCGGTCCTGAAGGTGAGCGCCACGGATCTGGCAAGCGCTCCGTGGGGCGACTCGAAAGAAGTCCGGCCCGGTCAAACCGTGCTGGCCTTCGGCAATCCCTTCGGATTTCGCTTCACGGTGACGCGAGGAATCGTGAGCGCGGTGAACCGTGCGAACCCAGACCCCACCAATCCCAGCAAGCCGGGCGAGTTCATTCAGACGGATGCGGCCATCAACCCCGGCAACTCCGGCGGACCACTCGTCGATGCCCGCGGCGAGGTAATCGGGATCAACACCTTCCTGATCTCGTCTTCGGGAAGCTTCTCAGGCATGGGATTTGCGATTCCCTCACAGATCGTAAAGCCGACCGTGGAGACTTTGATCCGCGACGGCAAAGTCAGCCACGGACACATCGGGATCGGCATCTCGGATGTGACGCCCGAAAACGCGAAATTTTTTGACAACGCAACGACGGGCGGAGTGGTCACGCAAGTCGAAACTGACTCGCCCGGAGCAAAAGCCGGTCTCGAGATCGGCGATGTGATCACTCAGATCGATGGCCAGAAAGTTGCCGACGCTGGAGAACTCCAGGTTCTGGTCGGACAGAAACAGCCGGGCACGAAGATCATGCTCCAGGTTTTACGGGACGGCAAAAGTATGACCGTTCCCGTCACGTTAGCGGCACTGGGCAATCGCAACGTCGAAGGCAGCGATGACTCGGGCAAGGGGGAAGGTAAAATGCACTGGGGCGTCGGCCTCAGCAACCTGACTCCTGAAATGCGGGATCAGCTTCAGGCCCCGCGCGACCTGCACGGAGCGGTGATCGAGCAGGTGCAACCGGGAAGTTCTGCCGACAACGCAGGACTGCAGCAGGGAGACATCATCCTCGAAGTGAATCGCCGCAAAGTCCAAAGCGCAAGCGACGTGCAGGAAGCCCTGTCCAAGGTGGCCAAGGGACAGGACGCATTGTTGCTGGTTTGGTCGAACGGAGGTAATTCCTTCCGAGTGCTGCATTCTCCCGAAGGCGCCTAATCGGATCAAACCGCACTTCCTTCAAGGCGCCGTACTCCCTTCAAGTCAGAGGGGAGTGCGGCGCCTTATTTCTTCCGATGCGCGGTGAGGGTTTGCTCCCGCGGAATCCGCGTGTCTGTCTTTGGTGACGTAGTGTTTGATCGACTTGCGGTTCGCGACATCATCTTTGCCAACCGCGTATTTGTCTGCCCTATGTGCCAGTACTCCAGTGTGCCAGTACTCCAGCAGCGAGATGGATACGCCAACGACTGGCACCTCGTGCATCTGGGCAGCCGGGCGGTCCGCAGAGCCGGCCTGGTGCTCACCGAAGACAGCGCCGTTCTACCCGAGGGGCGTATCAGCCCGCAGGATCTTGGCATCTGGATGGACGGCCACAGGGGAGCTCTGGCTCGCATTGTCCGCTTCATTCATGAGCAAGCGAGTGTTGCCGGGATGCAATTTGGCACACGCCGGTCGCAAGGCCAGTACGTACCGGCCCTGGGAAGGAAATGGAATGATTCCCGAAAGCGCCGGGGGTTGCAAGAAAGTGGTGGCTCCGAGCCCCGTGGCGTTCGCCGATCACTATCCCCTGCCCCAGGCCCTTACCGGCGACGGCATTCACCAGGTCGTGAATGCTTTCGCCGAAGCGGCTCGGCGGCCCTGCGAAGCCGGTTTTCGGGTCATCGAGATTCACGCCGCTCATGGATATTTGATTCATGAGTTTTTGTCCCCGCTCAACAACAGTCGGTCCGATCTCTACGGCGGTTCGTTTGAGAATCGCATTCGAATGTTGCGTGCGGTCGTGGGAGCCATACGCCGTGTTTGGCCAGAACGGGCACCGCTGTTCGTGCGTATTTCTGCCACCGATTGGGTGGATCGGGGCTGGGATATCCAGCAGTCCGTGGGACTGGCGCGACAACTGAAGCCCCTGGGCGCGGACCTGATCGATTGTTTCTCTGGCGGCAATGTGCCGAAGATTCCGGCGGCGCCACCCGGCTTGCGTCTTCTGCCGATACACTGCCCGCACTCCGCTCTGCCGCAGGCCCGTTGCCGGGCTCCTACTCGAGGATCGGGACGGAACCAGTGGCGGCAGATACAGCGGGTTTCTTCCGGGCTTCAGGCATCGGTGACTTATCATCACCGCTCCTTCAACTCCGGCGATCCTGCACTACAGAATGAAGTGGGGCATTTCTGACAAGCAGTGGTCGGTAACTCCTCGCAAGCGCCGAAGCGTTTTCCGCTCCATTAGCGATCGGGGTGGATCTCGCATGAGGAAAGGGCCGATTGCGCGAAACAGATTACGGGTGAAGTTCACGTTGCGACTCAAGAACCGCGGTGGAACGGGACCGCATTCTGGAATCGCTACACTGCCCTGATTGGACCGGGGTACTGAGACACCAAGGAGTCGATGGTCAGCAGCGTAACACCTTCGACTGTCGCCTGCGCCACTAAGATTCTGTCGAAAGGATCCTTATGAATCGGTGGCAAGCTATCGATGGCAACGACGTGACCGCTGATGATTGGCAACTCGCTGTACCCGTTGTCCAACAGACCGCGCCGCAGAAGTCGCGCATCCACCTTAAAATCATCTCTGCCCAACCCGCGTTTGATTGCCACTTCCCACAAACTAGCCGCACTGAACAGAAGATCGTTGTCCGGATTGCCGATCAGGGCGCGAGCTTGTTTTGAGAGGCGCCGGGGTTCGGCGGCAGCCCAGAGAAGCAGATGTGTATCCAGCAAAAATTTCATGCGCCACCGCCGAACATTTGTTCAATCTCCTCCTTGCCCATTCGGTCAAAGTCGTCCGGCACAGAGATCTGCCCCGCCATGAAACCGAGCCGCCGCACTTGAGCGCCGGTTGGAGCGCTAAGGGCGGTGACCTTTACGACCGGTTTGCCAGCCTTGGCGATGACAAACGACTCGCCTTTTGACGCCTCTTCTATGAGTTTCGAGAGCTGCGTTTTCGCCTCGTGAATGTTCACTGTTTTCATGCTTCCTTACCTAAACTAAGTCTAATTAGTTTAGTCTAGCATGGATGCGGTGGGGCAGCAACGTGAGTTTTCAATTAACCGGCCAATCGCTGAAGTGATTCTCAGGCTGAGCACAAGGACAAGCGGATGCTGTGCTACTCGCCCGTGAAATATTGCGCAAGCCGTATTGGCCCTTGCACGCAGCCCGTGAGCTGGGCCAGACAACCTGGTGGCCAGTCCAATATCTCAGGGCGGCTGCGGAAGGCTCGCAACCCCGGGCTGCGTTAAATCTCCAGCATCTGGAGTCGTGTTTCGAAGAGCCCAGGAAAAATTAAACCAGCGACTAATTCACGGTCCCTCGAGACACGCCCGATCTCACCGTTTCGACTCTGGCGGCGGCGGTTGGCCGTTGACATAGCGGCTGGCGAAAGCCAGAAACGTGGGCCAGTTCGGTGCCGGCGTGTGCCCCGCGCTATGTTGGCGGAACGCAATATCCCCGTCGAGCAGCGCGGTTTCGATCGGGGGAAACTCGCTTGTTCCCAAATCTTTCTTGCCCAAAAGTTTGTAAACCGGAGCAGCTTCAACCTCGGCCAGAAACATGCCTTTAGCGTCGGCCCAGCCGTCCCCATTCGTGGCTCCGGCGCCGATAAACACCGGACGCGGAGCGCAAAGCGCGATCAGCTCGTGCGCATCGACCGGCAAATCATTCTCCCTCAGCGGTCCCGCGTATTTCAGAAAGTTGCCGGCCATCCAGTGATACTCGCCGGTTCCAGCCACGTTTCCAATTTGCTCGCCAAAGTTGTGCCGAAACAGTTTAGCTCCGCCTTCGCCGGATGAACTTATGTAGGCGATCGCAAACCGCGGATCATAAGCCATCGCCACCAGCGCCGCTTTACCATAGCGCGAGTGGCCGGCAACTCCGACGCGTTTCGCGTCTACCGATTTGTCGGTCTCAAAATAATCGAGAGCGCGGCTGGCGCCCCAGGCCCAGGCCCGCAGTACGCCCCAATCGTCGAGCTTGCGAGGTTGCCCTTGATTGACCAGCCCGATCACGCCCTCGGTCAGTCCCTCTCCCTGGTCCGCCTGTACGCTCGTAGGAAGCATAGATGGCGTAACCCCAACCTTTGGCAAGAACCTGCTGCTGCCACGTCAGTTCGGAACCGGAGACGCTCGCCTGCGGAAAACGCTTCGCCAGCGCCGCCAGGACTTCTGGACTCCAACTGAACTCCATAATCAACGGGACTGGCCCGTTTGCATTCGCCGGGGTCGTCATTGTCAGGTCGAGGTTCACGGTCACGAGCGGATATGCCGAGTTGTCAACGTGTCCAACCAATTTTTTGGTGATGACCGGAACCCCGCCATTCCGCTCCCTGGTCGTGCTGATCACTTCCCAATTCACTTTAGGAGTGTGGTTTGGCATCCGGCCGTATACGTCACGGTCGAAATCTTCCACGATCTCAGCCCGACGCTTCTTCCACCACGCCTTGACCGACGTAACTTTCTGGCCATGGTTCAAGAGCAGGGGATCGGGAAGCTTCGCGTAATGACTGGCGCTAGTTTCGTCATAATTCGCGGCGTGCGCAGACTTCGGGTCCCCGTCCGCGCCCGGGCGCAGGGACGAGATATGCAGGAGATCCAGCAAGCGCTGGTGATCTTGCTCCGATGTGAGATGCGCCGGCGGAGGCAGACTGGCTCCGGTTGTCTGTGCCCTCGCGCATTCGGCGGCGTCGACAATCAGCGCGCACAAGACGAATCCAAACATTTTGGAAATCGATCGCGCCAGAGCATTCCTCATGCCAACACCAAACCTCAGCAGATCCCGTTAGTTTTGGTGCGTTGATCCTAAATCAAATGGGCAAACAGAATTTCTCTCCATGCCAGAGCGTCGTCTCGCCGAAACGCTGCCCTGCGAAAACAAAATGAAGTCCCGGGCAAACCGACCCGGGACTTCGTCAAGAAAATCAAATCATCTTGGGACCACTAGGAGGCGCGTCGCTGTGCCGGGTTGTCGTCTTCTTTATTCTGGCCTTGGCCGCCGCCCTTTTTCTCCTGATTGTGCTGACCGGACTGGCCCGGCTGGTTCTGACCGGGTTGGCCGCCCTTTTGGCCGTACTGACCGGACTGGCCACCCTGCTGTCCAGACTGACCACTCTGCCCACCCGGTTGTCGGTTTTTCTCCATATCGTCTGCCATGAAATAGTCCTCCTTTAATTGGCTGCGCGTCTTGGCGCACGATTTAAATTCACCACGTGATTTAGTTGCTGCCGAAGTGGCGAAGGTTGGGGGAAATAAGACGAATGGCCAGGCAACGAATCAGGCTGCCGCTGAACCATTCTTTGAGATCCTCTTTCAAATTCTAAGGAAGCGTGGAGACTTGCACGACAGGAGTTTGCGGAGGCACGAAAGTTTTCAGCCGCTGTACCTCATCCTGCGTTTTCTCCCAGGCCGCCGTGTTTCGTTTGGTCGCGATGGGAGCGCTCGGATCGTCGTAAAAAGCGAGAAGGTTTTCGCGCAGTTTCGCTGTCACCTGGTCGAAGTTGTGCTGCGCCAACTGGTCCAGCAAATGCGCATAGGCATTGTCGGTGAGAATGTACTCGCCGGCGTGCGTTATTCGTCCCGTGTCGAAGTCGGTGTTGGCTAGGATAAGCTTATTGGCTCTGACTTCGATCAGAAGACTCTTGTAGTTATCGAGGGTCTGATTGACGCTAGCGATGTAGAGATCCTCGGTCTTGGGCGTGGGAATCTTGAAGTCCACCGCCTTGAAGGGTCCCACTTTGGGCACGAACTTTAGAAAAAACGCGAGCACCTGGGTGCCAAATCCCGGACGCCGGTATCCTTTGCCCCATTCCTTTTGATAACTCGCCCGCGAAAGATAGTAGCGAAACTTTCTGGAATTGAAGTTCGGGGTCTCGGCGACGAGTTCTTTTTTTCGTGCCACCAGCGCCACTCTGGTCATCTCTGGAATGATGTGACTGATCGACCGCCGGAAGGTGCCGATGGCCAGGTCTTCCTTGGTGAGTACATTGTTGAGCGGAACGCCATAGGTATCCTGGAAGGCCCGCTCGAGTACAGGTTTTGCAATTTCAAACCCGATGAAGTCGTGATACCGGTCCGAGGTGTAGCGATTCTTTGCCACTTGAGTTACGTCGAAGCCGAACTCGGTGCGAATGTGCGCTTTGGGATTATCCGCATAAGTTACCTCGTTGCCGAACTTCTTCCGCAGTTTGGGGAACTCAAGCGCCACCGCCCGGTTGATGGTGGGATGTCCCAGATTGTCGGCCGAGTAGTGCGCGAGAGCGCCCAGAGCGAAAGCGTATTCGTTCAGGTCAGAAGCTTCATTGATCAAATTGACAATGAAGTCACCACTGCGCACGTAGTGGGTGAGATCGCTGAAATATTTATTGCCGAACGGGTAATAGCCCATGTCCTGTACCAGGGAACCGCCATAGGCAAAGGCATGTGCCTTTCTTAGATCATCCGCGCTCGCGCCAGGAAAGCGCTTGGCGAGCAGCGGAGAGAGGTCATCCTTCCACAGCAGATCGACCACCTCTTCGTGGGTTAACACCGAATAAGCGCCGCAAAGCTGGGGAAGAATAATAAGGAGTAACACCAGGCCGAGCGTGGTGCGACCAAGTTCGAGAAGTCGAGTCATAAGATTCCGCGCGCCTGGTCCACCGGACTGACCAGGGCCTTGATTGTCCGTCCCTGCAACACTCGTTGTAACGCGATTCCCCGGATTTTGCCTAGCCTTTGTTAGTTGCCAACCGGGGTTCAAGGTTGGCCTGAAAGCAGTCCGCGTTTCGAGTTCGCTGTCGCCGTGCCCACCAAGCAACCTACATACCTATATACATACATATTTCTCCGCCGCTACCAGATGACCGGTAACGACAGCTGGGGCGCTCGAAGCTAGGCTGAGAATTGTTTCCGGCAAGGGAATCGTGGTTCATGCCAGAGGAGGACGAAAATGAGCATATGGACGATTTTGTTTGTTATTCTGCTGATCGCGTGGATTACCGGCTTCAGCGTGTTTCACGTTGCCGGCGGACTGATCCACTTGTTACTGGTGTTCGCCGTAATCTCTTTGATCTTGCATTTTGTGATGGGACGAAGCGCAGCCTAATCACGCTTTCGACCGAATCCTTCGACGGAATCAGGGCGACTGATCCTGACGGTCCCCTGATTCCGTCGGTGTTTTTCCGAAGACCTCAGCATGAAATCTCCGCCAGGGGCTCGATCGCGATAGCGGCAGCTTGGGGCTTCACACGGCCGCCTCATTCTGCAGCGACCCGGTCTGGCGGTCTTGGTCATCGTCCCCGACGCTCTTCGATTTCTCTAACCCGACCGTCTTCGATTTCTCTAAAATGTCCGCCCTGTCCAGATTGGACAGTCTTCCGACCTGGAGCAGGCCTTCGGAGAACGTTGTCGCGACGGCATTGGCGCAACTGGCTCCCACTCGTTCTTGCGCCTTAGGAACCCCGCCGGCAAATTTCCACAGCCCGATAACGATCACCAGTTCCGGGAACCTTTCGCGCAGGCGTTTGCAAAGTGAACGGGCTTGCCCAACTGCGAAGGGCGGAAGCGCCGACACGTAGGCGATTCGAAAATCGCCCCCTTTTACCTGCTCCAGCATGTCGTTCACTGTCCCAATGGGAAGATAACTGGCTCCATAACCAGCTTGCCGGAGTATCTGAGCGAACATCATTCCTACCAATTCGTCGGCCTCGTCCCTTGCCGGCAGGCAAACAATGCCGCCGACTCGGCGAGCGGAGGAGAGGCCGCCTCCGCTGGCTTCTTCTGGGCGGTCCCGCTGCATAGCGCGGTCGCCTAGATCATCAATGAGTTCTCTTGTGGTTTGGGCGATAAATTCGCTGGTGCGTTCTCCGAGAACGTCGCTATGGCGATCTTCTTCCGCCAATCGGAGCGCCGGGATGAGGACGGTTTCGTAAAGGCTTTCCAGAGATTTGTTTTGCAGCTGAGCCTCCGCGATGTATCTCGCTTCGTCCTGATCCATCGCCAGCAGACGCTGGTAAAAGATCTGCTCCGGACTGAGCACCGGTTCATCACCGAGTATGACTTCAAGAAAGCTTAGCTGCGGAACATAACGTCCGATCAGCATCAGGCACACGGTGAGGGGGGTAGACAGGATCAGCCCCACAGGTCCCCACAGCATCGACCAGAAAACGGCCGCGACGAGGATCGCGAGCGCTGAGATTCCGGTGTGCGCGCCGTATAGCCAGGGCTCGATCATATTTGCAATGATCAGTTCGAGAACCAAGAACATGCCGAAAATCAGCAGAACGTGGTTCCATCCCGGAAACACGGCCAATGCCATCGCCATGGGAAACGCAGCGGCTATGAAAGTTCCCACGTACGGTATAAGGCGAAGCAGGGCCGCCAGGATTCCCCACAACAGCGCGTGAGGCACTCGCACAAAGTACAAGCCAACCCCAAAAAGAGCTCCGTAGCCGGCATTCACCAGGAATTGCAGCAGGAGATATCGGCTGAGGCGCCGGCTGGCATCGTCCAGTGCCTGGGTCATGACGGTCAATTGCCCCTGCCCTCCCAGCCGGATCATGCGATTGCGCAAGTCCTCCCGCTTGATCAACATGAATGCCGTAAAAATGACTACGATTGCAGTGGTCTCGACCGGACCCGCAAGCGGGCCGAGGAGCGCGCGCAGATCCTGGACGAAATTGGACGGAGGAGCTGCGACTTGGACAGGAACCGGACGGGTCGGATGCGGGGCCCCGTCACTCGGCGAGTGAGCAGCTGCTTGCCCAGGGATGCTCGCCAATTCTTTGTTCAACTCTCGCACCGTGGCCGTTGCTTGACCAAGCGCGCCGTCGGTCGGCGGGTGAAGCGACCGGAGGGTCTCCTCAAGATTCGTCTTGTAATCTCGAATGTGTCCCGTGATGTCCAGCAGTTGCCCCGCCACTTCCCAGCCGACGCCTGCGGCCAGCGCGAAACAAAAAACCAACACCACCAGAACGGCCGGAACCCGTCCCAGGCGACATTTTTCCAGCACACTGACAAGCGGGGTCAGTAAGAAGGTGAGAACCAGCGCCAGGGCCAACGGAATGAAAATCTGGCGGCCGAGATAAAGCGTCGCAATCGCCAATGCGAGCGCAATGAATATGGACGATTTGGAGGAAGTCGTTGAATTCGAGAAGCGGACCAATGCCTGACCTCCAGTCCAATTCCGACCGATTCCCGCCGCCCCGTGGCTGAACCATCGCAACTAAGGGACGCAGGAAACTCCTACGAGGTTTTACCGGCGCAGCCTGCATGCTCGCACCCGCACCCAATTTCGCTCGTGGCTTTGGCGGCTTCACAATCGAGGCTGCAGTACTTGCGGTCGGCTCCCGCCATAAAATTACAACTCCTTTGGGTACATTTTTCTCGCTTGCGATTTTCCCCGTTTTGGTTCTCCTGGCGTTTACCCCCTGCCGAAGTTGTATTTGTATTTGTATCGACCAGCCCCTTAGACTAGGCGGGCGAGGTGTCCTCGGCACCGCTCGCTAACTCGCCTTCGTCCTGTCCTCCTGCTTTTCCTGTTTCGCGATGGTTTCCAGCAGCGTCTTCATTTCTTCGGCATGTTCTTCTTCTTTGGCCAGAATGCTCTCCATCATTCGCCGGCTGGTCGGATCGTTATCGGCGAGGTAGCGAATGATTTCGGAGTAGGATTCGACGGCAATCCGTTCCGCGATCAAATCTTCGCGAATCATCTCGACCAGGCTCTCGCCTTCCACATATTCCGAGTGGCTGCGGGTGAGCAGGCCCTCGGGATTGAAGTTCGGTTCGCCATCCAGTTGGGTTATTCTCTCGGCGATCAGGTCGGCATGCTCCTGCTCCTCGGTTGCATGTTCCAGGAACTCTTCCGCCACTGCCTGCGAATGAATCCCCTTCGCCATGTAGTGGTGACGCTTGTAGCGCAGTACACAAACAATCTCGGTCGCCAGAGCTTCATTGAGCACGCGCAGAACGACTTTTCGGTCCCCTTTATAACTGTCGGTGACAGCTCCGTCCTCAATGTGTTGCCGCGCGCGTCGTCGGATCTCACTGATATCGGTGAGAAACGAATTCTTCTCTTTCCCTTTTGCATTACTTTCAGCTTTCATGGGTCGCTTCCTTCCTGAATCACCAACTGCCTCCCTACGCGCCATGCGGGGCGCCGCGCAACAGTTCCTCCAGAAACTGCTGCCGGCAGCCCCGACGCTTGAAACCATTCATTTACGGCCTGGCTAAACGGCGCGCGGTAGCCGTATCTGTTCGGACTTATCATCGGAGGCGGCTTCCCCGGACGACGAAATATCCTGAGCTCCGGTGCGCTTTAAGATTTCCTTCGCCCGCTTGGTCCAGTCAGAATTATCCGAGTGGACAGATAGAAGGATTCCGCCATCTTTCACGCGGCCTTCATAACGCTTGGCCTCGTATTCGGGAATTCCCATTCCAATCAGAGCTCCCGCGATCCCGCCGACGGCGCCGCCGACCCCGGCCCCCGCCAAAGCAGCCATGATCGGACCTGCAGCAATGAACGGCCCCAAGCCAGGAATAGCAATGGCGCCAATTCCCAACAACCATCCCATAGCACCCCCCAGTACCACACCCGTTCCCGCTCCGGTGGTCGCACCTTCGGGGGCTTTCGTGTTTTTTTCGTGAGCAAAATCTTTTGTCCCCGCGCCCTCCGGAAACAGCGCGGAAATGTCTTCGTTCCTGAATCCCGCCAACCTTAAGGCGTCTACGCCATTTTCAACGTTTACGTACGATGGATAAATGCCGAACACAGCCGTGTTTTTCCCTGCCATGATGAACTCTCCTTATTCGAGTATGTTGATTTAGCTTTTGGGTTTGACAGTCAATTCGCTGGTGACTTTTCCCTCACCCGCAACTCCCGCGGCCTTGTGCTCGACCGCATGCTTCTCGTCTTCTGAGCGCACGGGGCCTTTCAGCGTAACCTGGCCGTTTTGGGTAATCACTTTTACGTTGTGGGCATAGGTCGAGAGGTCCTTGTCGGCCACAATCGCCGCACGAACCTGCTGGGTGATGTCCCGGTCGGATGGATTGTTCTGCTGCTGATCCGCCGTTGCTTGGTTGGGATTCTGGTCCCGCTGATTCATTTTGGTGTTGTCAGAGGCAGGAGCATTCTGCCCCGCTGGATCTTGCGCCAACACCAGCGTTCCCGAACCCAGCAGCAGCAAACCTGCGCACAGAAAACTTCGACAGCCGGACTTTCGCTTCATTTTCGCACTCCCTGCTTGGTAGATTCTCATTTGACTCGGTCGAGCATAGAGACGCGTTGGTTACTCTCGCCATCAGGTTCGGCATGCAGTTCGTTTGTGGAATGCCTGTAGCTTTAGTAGCGGGGAAGCCCGCAAACGCCGGCGCGGCAAGTCCAGGGATTCGCCGAGATTGCTTCCCGGTTCAATCGCCAGCACCTGACCGAATCGGGTCTGCAGGCGCCGGGCTCGCCGCCAGGGTGAGAGAAAAAGGAACTGCAAACCCTCGCCGTGGTTCCCGGACAGCCAGTACCAACCGATGCACAGCGTCCATCCGCCACCGGGTTGATTCTGGTTCCAGTGTCATGTCCCCACAACCCAGGCACCTCAACCACTTTGAAACGCAAAGAATAAAATTTTCGGGTCAAAGCCCCAGGGTTCGATCTTTTGTCGAGAAAAAACCGTTCTCGGGGCGTTTTGACGAAACGCCTTGAAGCCCGATTGTGTATCGCGGAAGTTCAGGCCGAGAAACCATTCGCAGCAGCAGATTGAAGATTGAAGCCCCTTCCCGGCCCCTGCCGCACCAGAGATTGGCGTGTCGTCTGCCGTTCGCTGCGCATCGAACGCGATCCGATCGCGATGTCGGCGCCAGCTTCCAGCATGGCAAGAAGTTTCGCTGCCTCTGCCATAGGGGACGAGAAATCAGCATCCGTGTAATGATTCTCCCCTGTGCGTTCATCGCGCCGTTAGGAACCCAGTAGCCCTTGCCGCGGTTTTGCCGCATCTCCTGCAGGCGGACAATCCCATGATTGTTGGCATAATCGAGCACCAGGTCGGCGGTACGATCCTGTGCGGCGCCATCCACCAAAATTAGTTCGGCGTCCCGAGTCTGCAGTCGGACAGAGTCCAGAATTCGATCCAGGCTTGGACCTAGCTTTCGCTAAGCAAGACGCCCTTCCTCGTGATCGGCAGCAATGGCCGTGCTGACGTCGCGCGAAGTATCGAAAACCGGTTCACTCCGTGTCTTCAGCTTCGCCACCCAGACGCAACCCAGCTTGGCTCCGAGCCGCATTTGAACCATACTCGGCCTTCCCATTGCCCCGCTTTCGAGACTGAACTCTATCAATAGGTTGTCGGCAGCGAGCCCGGGAGAACCGGAACGAAAGTAACCCTTTTCCGGCGGCCCATCTTCGCTACAGGAAATACCTTAGGGCGACCCTTCAACGTCCATGGTAGGAATACAGAGAAATCACCAGGAGGGCGCCATTCGGGGCCTTTTTCCCGCCACGTCTGCCTTGTGAGTTCGAACTCCCCCACAGAGTCTGTTTCAACGAAGGTGTTTGGATCGATCGTCATAAAGGATAGGTGTAAGCGCAGATCCGATTCGGTCGAGACAATCGCTAGGGAAATCCCTGATTCGAAGTACTCCTTTTTTCCGGAGAGACCATGAAAAGAGCCTCGCTCAACGAGATTGCGCCTGATGGTACCGGGACCCCTCCGGCCCGCGTGGCGAAGAACAATGGGAAACCCAACCACGGGAAAGCGAAAAAAACGGATGGATCCCTGGACTTGACCGTCATCCTAACCAGCCTGCAGAGCATGCGCGATGGCGACTTCACCGTACGGCTTCCCGGTACTTGGGTAGGACTGGCGGGGAAAGTGGCCGACACCTTTAACGAGATCGTTGCCGCCAATCAGCACATGGCCCAGGAACTGAAGCGCGTCGGCCACGTGGTTGGCAAGGAAGGCAAGACTCGAGAGCGTACCCGGTTTCACGAGTCCAGAGGGGCCTGGGGCGAGATGGAAGTTTCGGTCAACACCCTGGTGGAAGACTTGCTTCGACCGACCGCGGAGGTCACGCGCGCGATCGCGGCAGTGGCGCAAGGCGACCTGACGCAAACCGTACGACTCGATGTGGATGGGCGTCCTCTGGAAGGCGAATTTCTGCGATCCGCCAACCTCGTCAATACCATGATTCAGCAGGTCGGCGTGTTCACCGCGGAGGTCACGCGCGTGGCGCGCGAAGTAGGAACCGAAGGCAAATTAGGCGGCCAGGCGCAAGTGCCCGACGTCGCCGGCACCTGGAAAGATCTCACCGACAACGTGAACCTCATGGCCAGCAATCTGACCGGCCAGGTGCGCAACATCGCCGAAGTGGCTACCGCCGTGGCCAGCGGCGATCTATCCCGCAAAATCACGGTCGATGTGCGGGGCGAGATTCTGCAGCTCAAAGAAGCCATCAACACCATGGTGGACCAGTTGCGATCCTTCGCCTCCGAAGTAACCCGCGTAGCCCGCGAAGTCGGTACCGATGGCAAACTCGGCGGCCAGGCGGTTGTGCCCGGCGTTGCCGGCACCTGGAAAGATCTCACCGACTCCGTCAATGCCATGGCCGGAAACCTGACGGCTCAAGTACGCAATATCGCTGAGGTCACAACCGCGGTAGCCCGCGGCGATCTATCCCGCAAAATCACGGTCGACGTAAAGGGCGAAATCCTCGAATTGAAAGACACCATCAACACCATGGTGGACCAGCTCAACGCGTTCGCCGGCGAAGTCACGCGTGTGGCTCGGGAAGTCGGTACCGAAGGCAAGCTGGGCGGCCAGGCGCAAGTCCCGGGGGTCGGTGGTACGTGGAAAGATCTTACCGACAACGTGAACTTCATGGCCAGCAACCTGACGGGCCAGGTGCGTAATATCGCCGAAGTCGCCACCGCCATCGCCAGCGGCGATTTGTCGCGCAAAATCACGGTCGACGTGCGCGGCGAAATTCTGCAGCTGAAAGAAACCCTCAACACCATGGTCGACCAGCTGAATCGCTTTGCCGGCGAAGTGACCCGCGTGGCCCGCGAAGTGGGTACGGAGGGCCGACTGGGTGGACAAGCCAACGTCCCGGGCGTGGCCGGAACCTGGAAAGATCTGACCGATTCGGTGAACTCCATGGCCGGCAACCTGACGGGCCAGGTGCGCAACATCGCCGAAGTAACCACCGCGGTGGCCCGCGGCGATTTGTCGCGCAAAATCACGGTGGATGTGAAAGGCGAAATCCTCGAACTGAAGAACACCATCAATACCATGGTGGACCAGCTCAATGCCTTCGCCGGTGAAGTAACTCGCGTGGCCCGCGAAGTCGGCACCGAAGGCAAACTGGGCGGGCAGGCGCAGGTGCCCGGCGTGGCCGGCACCTGGAAGGATCTCACCGACAACGTGAACTTCATGGCCAGTAACTTGACCGGCCAGGTGCGTAACATTGCTGAGGTAGCAACCGCTGTGGCCCGCGGCGATTTGTCGCGCAAGATCACGGTCGACGTAAAAGGCGAAATTCTCGAGCTCAAAGACACCATCAATACGATGGTGGATCAGTTGCGGTCATTCGCGTCAGAAGTTACCCGCGTGGCCCGCGAAGTCGGAACCGACGGCAAACTGGGCGGCCAGGCTCTGGTGCCCGGGGTTGGAGGAACCTGGAAAGATCTCACCGACTCGGTGAACTCCATGGCCAGTAACTTGACCGGCCAGGTGCGTAACATCGCCGAAGTGTCGACGGCTATCGCCAGTGGTGACCTTTCCAAGAAAATCACGGTCAATGTGAGCGGCGAAATCCTGCTGCTCAAAGAAACCATCAACACCATGGTGGATCAGCTCAACGCCTTCGCGGCCGAAGTGACCCGGGTGGCCCGCGAAGTCGGCTCCGAGGGCAAGCTCGGGGGGCAGGCTCAGGTCCCGGGCGTTGCCGGAACCTGGAAAGATCTCACCGACTCGGTGAACTCGATGGCCGGCAACCTGACCGGCCAGGTGCGAAACATCGCCGAAGTTACCACCGCTGTGGCTCGCGGCGATTTGTCGCGCAAAATCACAGTGGATGTGAAAGGCGAAATTCTCGAACTGAAGAACACCATCAATACCATGGTGGATCAGCTCAATGCCTTCGCCGGTGAAGTAACTCGCGTGGCCCGCGAAGTGGGCACTGACGGCAAGCTCGGTGGTCAGGCCCAGGTGCCCGGCGTCGCCGGTACCTGGAAGGATCTCACCGACAACGTGAACTTCATGGCCAGTAACCTTACCGGCCAAGTGCGCAACATCGCCGAGGTGGCCACGGCCATCGCCAACGGTGATCTTTCAAAGAAGATCACCGTGGACGTGCGCGGCGAAATTTTGCAGCTCAAAGAGACGTTGAATACGATGGTCGAGCAGTTGCGTTCCTTCGCCGCCGAAGTCACGCGCGTGGCCCGCGAAGTGGGTAGCGAAGGCCGCTTGGGCGGACAGGCGAACGTGCCCGGCGTCGCTGGAACCTGGAAGGATCTTACCGACTCGGTCAACGCCATGGCCGGCAACTTGACCGGACAGGTGCGAAACATCGCCGAAGTTACCACCGCTGTGGCCCGCGGCGACTTGTCGCGCAAAATCACGGTGGACGTGAAAGGCGAAATTCTCGAACTGAAGAACACCATCAACACGATGGTGGATCAGCTCAACGCATTCGCCGCCGAAGTCACCCGCGTGGCGCGCGAAGTCGGCACCGACGGCAAACTGGGTGGCCAGGCGCAAGTCCCCGGCGTCGCCGGAACCTGGAAAGATCTTACCGACAACGTCAACGTCATGGCCGTCAACCTCACCGAGCAGGTGCGCGGCATCGTGAAAGTGGTGACCGCGGTCGCGAACGGCGACCTAACCCAGAAGCTGACGGTGAACGCCAAGGGCGAAGTCGCGGCTCTGGCCGAAACCATCAACAACATGACGGGTACCCTGGCCACTTTTGCCGATCAGGTCACCACCGTCGCCCGTGAAGTGGGCGTCGAAGGTCGGCTGGGCGGTCAGGCCAATGTGCCCGGTGCCGCGGGCACGTGGAAGGATCTTACCGGCAACGTCAACCTGCTGGCCGATAACCTGACCAACCAGGTCCGCGCGATCGCGGAAGTCGCGACCGCCGTAACCAAGGGCGACTTGACCCGCTCGATTCAAGTGGAAGCCAGCGGCGAAGTGGCGGAGTTAAAAGACAACATCAACACCATGATCGATAACCTCCGCCTCACCACGGACCGCAACACGGAACAAGATTGGCTCAAAACCAATCTGGCACGCTTCACCGGAATGCTGCAGGGCCAGCGCGATCTGGCGACCGTAGGCCGCATGTTACTGTCGGAGCTCGCACCCCTGGTGAACGCGCAGCAAGGTGTGATCTACCAGATGGAAACCGAGGAATCGGCGGGCATGGTGCTGTTATCGGCATTCGCCGACGATGGGGAGAACGGACACCTGCGCCGGTTGAAAATCGGCGAAGGATTGGTGGGGCAGGTTGCGGCGGAAAAACGCCGCATGCTGATTTCAGATCTGCCCGAAAGAACGATTTCGATTCGCTCGGGATTGTTCGAATCGGTTCCCCGCAACGTCATCGTCCTTCCGGTGCTGTTTGAAGACCGAGTCAAAGCGGTGATTGAACTCGCATCGTTGAATGCCTTCACTGCTTCGCACCTGGCCTTCCTCGAACAGCTCACCGCCAGCATCGGCATCGTGCTGAACAGTATTGAAGCCACCATGCAGACCGAAGGTCTCCTCAAACAGTCGCAGCAACTTGCGGCCGAACTTCAGACCCAGCAGAAAGAGCTGCAACAAACCAACGAGCAGCTGGCACAAAAAGCGCAACAGCTTGCCGAACAGAACGTGGAAGTGGAACGCAAAAACCAGGAGATCGAGCAAGCCCGCCGGGCGCTGGAAGAGAAGGCCAAAGAACTGGCACTCACTTCCAAGTACAAATCGGAATTCCTTGCCAACATGTCGCATGAGTTGCGGACGCCGCTGAACAGCATTCTGGTGCTGGGCCAGCAACTCAGCGAGAATCCCGATCGCAACCTGACCGCCAAGCAAGTCGAGTTCGCGCGCACCATTCATGGCGCCGGCACCGACCTGCTGAATCTGATCAGCGACATTCTCGATCTGTCCAAGATCGAGTCCGGCACGGTTTCGGTCGAGGCGGAGGAAGTCCTGTTCGCCAACCTGCTCGAAATGGTTGCCCGTCCCTTCCGCCACGAAGCGGAGAACCGGAAACTCGCTTTCGAGGTGCAGGCCGATCCCCACCTTACCCGCAGCCTGGTCACGGACTCCAAGCGTCTGCAACAGGTGCTCAAGAATCTGTTGTCGAACGCCTTCAAGTTCACCGAGCACGGTTCGGTCCGGCTGGCCGTGACGGTGGCCGAAAAAGGATGGAGCGAAGATCATCCGATTCTCAGCGGAGCGGCGTCGGTCGTCGCCTTCGAGGTGACCGACTCCGGCATCGGAATTGCTCTCGATAAACAGCGCATCATCTTCGAGGCCTTCCAACAGGCAGACGCCAGCACCAGCCGTAAGTACGGAGGCACGGGTTTGGGTTTGGCCATCAGCCGCGAACTCGCCAGCTTGTTAGGCGGCGAGATTCAACTTCGCAGCACCCCCGGCCAAGGCAGCACGTTCACCCTTTATCTGCCGCTCACCTATGTGGGGCCGACTGCATCGAAGCTGACGGCGGCGGATGGGAGGGCCTTTACCCCTTCCATGCCTCTTCAACTTTCCAATATTGTCGTGTCCGAGCACCCGGTCGAGCAGATTGCCGACGACCGCAACAACCTGCAGCCCGACGATGCGGTGCTGCTCATTGTCGAAGACGATCCCCACTATGCGCGGGTGCTTTGCGATTTGTCGCGGGATAAAGGGTTCAAAGTGCTGGTCGCGTTGCGCGGCACCGAGGCGCTCGCACTGGCTCGCGAGTTCCATCCCACGGCGGTTTCCCTGGACGTGTTCTTACCCGATATGCTGGGTTGGACCGTGCTCAACCATCTGAAACAGGATCCCGCCACCCGACACATTCCGGTGCAAATGTTGACTCTCGATGAGGACCGGCATCATGGCCTGGCTCGAGGCGCATTTGCCTTCCTGACCAAGCCGACGAGCCCGGAAGAATTGGATTCGGCATTGTCCCGCATCAGAGATTATGCCGCGCCCCGCCGCAAACGACTGTTGATTGTGGAGGACAACCCCGCAGAACAACTCACGATCCGTGAACTGCTCGGGTATTCCGACATCGATGTCACCGTCGCCGATACGGGAGCGAAAGCGCTAGAGCTGGTCAGCCAGGAGTCGTTCGACTGCGTCGTGCTTGATTTGCGCTTGCCGGATATGACCGGTTTCGACATTCTGGAACGCATGCGTGATATTCCCGAGGTCAGTGACCTGCCGGTCGTCGTTTTTACCGGCAAGGAATTGTCCCCGGAAGAAGATGCACGACTGCGTACGCTGGCCCGCAGCGTGGTGGTCAAAGGCGTGGAATCGCCGGAGCGATTGCTGGATGAGACTGCGCTGTTCCTGCATCGCGTGGTGGCGGATCTTCCGCAAGAGAAACAGAAGATGCTCGATCGGCTGCACCGGTCCGACGAGGCGCTGGTGGGGAAGAAAGTACTGGTCGTCGACGACGACATGCGCAACATCTTCGCTCTCAGCAGCGTGCTTGAGCGCCGCGGGATGGCGGTCTTGACTGCCGGAACCGGCCGCGAAGCCATCGCCATGCTGGAATCAACCCCCGATGTCGCCATCGTTCTGATGGACATCATGATGCCGGAGATGGATGGGTATGCGACCATGCAGGTAATCCGGCAGAATGCTTCCTTCCGCAGGCTGCCGATCATTGCCCTGACTGCGAAAGCCATGAAGGGCGATCGCGAAAAGTGTCTGGAAGCGGGCGCGTCAGAGTATTTGGCCAAGCCGGTCAATACCGAGCAGCTGCTGTCGGCACTGCGTATGTGGCTGCACCGATAACTATCGGGGGTTTCATTATAAGATCGATGGTAGCGGCATGAAGACTATGGCGCGTTGAGAGAGTGATGAGCGTTCACGAGGAAGTAAACATTCTCATGGTCGACGACCAGGCGGGCAAACTGCTCAGCTATGAAGCGATTCTGGCGGACCTGGGAGAGAACCTGATCAAGGCCACATCGGCCAAAGAGGCTCTGGAGAAACTGCTCAAAACTGACGTCGCCGTTGTATTGATGGATGTAAGCATGCCGGAGATCGACGGCTTTGAACTCGCCGAGATCATCCGCCAGCATCCGCGCTTCCAGAAAACGGCGATCATCTTCGTCTCTGCGGTGCATCTGACCGACCTCGATCGCCTCAAGGGATACCAGCACGGGGCAGTGGATTACCTTTCTGTCCCCATTGTCCCTGAAGTTCTGCGGGCGAAGGTGCGAGTTTTTGCCGAACTCCACCGCAAGAAACTTCAACTGGAACGGCTGAACAATGAACTCGAAGTGCGGGTGGCGGACCGGACCCTGGAGTTAGAACAGAAGGCGCTGGCCCTGCAGAAACTCAACATCGACCTGGGCCAGAAGAATCAGGAACTCGACGCCATTGTGCACACGGCGCCGGACATTATTTTCAGCCGGCAGGCGGATGGAACCAGGGACTACATCAGCACCAGATTTTACGAATATACAGGTGCGCCTGCGGGCTCTGCGGTCGGACTTGGCTGGCTGGACTATTTGCATCCCGACGACAAAGAGCGGAGTTTGGCGCTCTGGATGCGCTGCGTGCAGTCGGGGGAATCCTACGAGTCCGAATACCGCATTCTCGGCATCGATAAGCAATATCGCTGGTTCCGTGCCCGCGCTGTCCCCTTGCGGACTCCCGATGGAAGTATTCTCAAATGGTACGGAACTTGTTCTGACATTCACGACAGCAAAGTGCTGGAGCAGTCGATCCGGGACAACGCGGTCGAGCTGGAAAGGATGGTCGATCTGAGGACGACCGAGCTTCGGCGCCTTTCCAGTCGCCTCATGACCATGCAGGACGAGGAACGTCGCCGGATCGCTCGCGAAATTCACGACGGTCTCGGACAAGAGTTGGCTGCAGCCAAGATGATTCTGGACGGAATCCTGGCCAAGGATTCGTCACCCCGGATCCGGCAGGCCTCGGGGGATGCCAGCCAATTAGTGGATCGCGCCATCCAGCAGGTGCGGACGATTTCCCATCTTCTACACCCGCCTCTATTGGACGAGGTTGGTCTGGTTTCTGCGCTTCGCTGGTACTTGGAGGGTCTGTCAGAACGCAGCGGAATCGACATTCGCCTGGAAATCGCTCCCCCCGATCTCAGCCGGCTCAAGCCGGAGCTGGAAACCGCGATATTCCGCATTATCCAGGAAGCCTTGACCAACATGTTCCGGCATTCCGGAGCACGCAATGGATCGATCAGACTGATGGAAAATGATGGGCGCATCACCGTTACCGTGCGCGACGATGGCAAAGGAATTGAGGATCAGGTAGTGAATCTGCGACCGGAAAGCGTAGGAGTTGGGATCGGCGGAATGAGGCAACGCGTCACGGAGCTGGGCGGAAGTCTGCGCTTAGCGAACGCCCATCCCGGTACAATCGTCGAAGTGGTCATCCCTTCTCAGCGACATGAAAAACTCACGAGTGCCGGTTTCGGTGGGACCAACGCAATCGTTCGTTGATCCACTCAGGCCGCCTTTCGATCGTCCAGCTTGTGGATGTCGGCCTTCTGTTCATCCTTCTGTTCATCCGCCTTGATTTCCACCTGTTCATGTTTTATGTCGAGACGCAGGCGGTTGTAAATGCTCATGTACTGGTTCGCCACCCAGACGAGGGCAAAAAACGCAACCAGGTATCCCCGCCAGTCCGGGTAAAGCAGTTTGTAGCGCGCAACCAACAGCACACCGGCCGCGACGTAATGGCTAAAGCAATATTCGCAGGTAAATAAATAGAAGAATTTGCGGCGGACCAAGGAGCGGGCCTCGACACATTCTCTTTGGCAGTACTGGCGAGGCTCGCGAAACAGTTCCTCGTGGGTCACGGTCCATGCGATCGAAGCCACCGGAATTCCTAACAGCAGTAGCCACGCGGCTTGTAATCCTAATCCCATCATCCTGAACTTGGATGCTCCCGCAGGGGCAAGCGTTGATTCCTGCTCTCGGAAGTTACCTGGCCCGAACCATGTCGGCAGTTAAGCCAGCTGACAAGAATCACGCCGCCGCGGATATTCCCCGGCGTGGGCGGCCCGAGCCCTTGAGCGTCGCCCAGGGTTGGCGCGGGGTGAACATCACTTCATAAGCGATCGAGCTCCCGTCCGTACACGCTTCCACCGATTTCGTGTTATACCAGTCGGCCTCTATGCTCTGGGGAAACAATGCCGGCGGCCATGTCCTCATTTCAGCAGGAGTGACTGCACACGGTGGCCCTGGTCGGGCCTTTGCAGTTTGACCGACTTGGAAGCCGCCCTTGGCTGCCGCATCCCTATCCCCGATCCGCTCTACGCTTTGGCTTCTTCTCCGGAATTCCCCAAAACTCGACCGCTTCCAGTCGGTTGTTTGACGACCGCAGCGACCGCAAGATTCACATGTGTATGGGAAGACGACTTCAAGGCAAGTGCACCCCAAGGGATCAGCATCGAGGGAAGGTAACAATAGCCGCCATAGCCGCAATCCAAAATGCGGGTCGCGAACCAATCGACAAATAGCGGGAGAACGGATAACGCGGGGACTCAATAGACCCTGCGTATCGTTGGCTGTTGGTTAGTTCAGGGATTTACGGCTTCCTCTGCCGAGATGGGCTACTAAAGAAATCAGAAATAGCACCAGGAAAATAACAAACAGCAGCTTTGCGATACCGGCAGCCGCTACCGCCACGCCAGTGAAGCCCAAAACCCCGGCGATCAACGCTACGACCAGGAACACGAATGCCCAGTAAAGCATATTTGTTTTCCTCCCATTTGAAGTCGGTCGTTTTTCAGTCAGCGATGATGGAGAACGAATCGTCTTTTAGATATCCGCGTGAAGCTGTATCCGGGAGGCCTGGTTCATGTAGCAGGGAAATCCCTGACCCAAGAAGGAGCGGGTGCCGATCCGTCCCAGAGGATCGGCACCCGCTTTGGGGGCGTTGTGTCGAGTAGAGATTGCAGGCTAATTTGGCTCTTTTGAACCCACAATACAGTCAAAACTGTAGGACCGCACGGGGAAAACCTCACGCTATACCTAGGTCGCGGACGGCGATTGATTCCTCAGGAAAGATCTTGGGTTGTTTACTGCTTCCGCTGGATAGAAGACAGGATCCGCAGGGGTTAACTTTGCTCTCGCACAACAATAGTCGAGTGCTCGCAGGAGCACGGAAAAATCACGGAAAAATAAAAGAGAAAGAAAAAAGAGAGAGAAACGAGGACGATCACAAATGAGACGAATTTCTTCAATGTTTCCTGGATGCCTCCTGGTCCTGAGCGTTTGCACCATGCTAATCGGCGTGAGTTGGTCCGCCGACAAGGATCAATCAGACATCAACAAACGCATCGATGAATCCGCCAAGGTTCTGAACGAAATCATGGCTACTCCCGACAAAGCAATTCCGGAGAAGGTGATGCGCGACGCCAAATGCATTGCCGTGATTCCTTCAATGCTCAAGATCGCAGTCGGTTTCGGCGGCAATCATGGCAAGGGCGTGGCTACCTGCCGGACAGAGTCAGGTTGGAGCGCTCCGGCTCCTATCACCATCGCTGGGGGAAGCTGGGGTCTGCAACTCGGAGGTCAAGCCGTGGACTTGGTCATGATCGTAACCAACGATCAGGGAATGCAACACCTGCTGTCCAGCAAGTTCAAACTTGGAGCTGACGCCTCTGCCGCCGCCGGTCCGGTAGGCCGCGATGCGGCTGCCGATACTGACATCAAGATGCGAGCGGAAGTACTGACTTATTCGCGCACGCGTGGTCTGTTTGCCGGAATCGACCTCAGTGGCTCGTCTCTCACGCAAGACAAAGATGAGACCCGCTTACTGTACGGCAACTTCGTGCCTTTCTCGGAAATTTTGAGTGGTAAGGTACAGCCCACTGCTTCCAGCGAGACCTTCCTGACGGCCGTCAGAAGGTACTCGGGGCAGAGCAGAGAATCGAGTATGAACGCACCCGTGAATTAAACGGTTGGTGCCGGTCTGATTGGAACTGGGCCGGCACCAACTGCAGCGGAAGAATAAAACTTTTTCTCAGGAGGTTTTATGTACACCATTCTTCTGGTATTGCTGATTTTGATGTTGCTGGGAGCACTGCCCACTTGGCCTTACAGCCGGTCTTGGGGGTATTACCCGAGCGGGGGATTAGGGCTGGTGGTGGTGGTGGTTCTGGTACTGCTTCTGGCCGGCCGTTTATGAACATGATTTACGTCGTTTTTGGGGCTCGCGCAAATGGTGGGAACCAAGTTTCCTCCCACCATTTGTTTTTGCTTGTTCGGGCACTGCCTGGATCCAAAATGAATCCCTGACCCTGAGTGTATGAGCCCTGAGTGTATGAGTATGAGTATGACGCTTCCCAGAAAAAAGTCGCCTCTTTCGTTAATGCCGGAACCTCTCCGCGATACAAACCTGGCATTGTTTTGCTGCATCTATTGGCACTACCAACACTGTTTTACGTTTGCGACCCATGTCGAGCCCTTCTAATTCTGCCTTCAATGGCGAGTCGGCCCTGGAAATGATTCCCACACCCTTGCCCCGAAACCGTTATCAAACTAGTTTGCGATCCGCGCGGGCCAGCAGTCGGACCCGTGATCCTGAGATCTGGGGACAATACAATAATTATCGCGCCAACGGTGTGGTGGTTTCCGCCGTCGTGCATATCGCTCTGATCGGCTTGCTGGTGAGCGGCGCCTTTTTCGGCCATCAAATTGTGCAAGCTGTAGCCCCACGCGAAACCGTGACGCTGATTGCGCCGTCACCAGATACCTACATCTTGCAGACGGCAAAAAAAGTAGTCAGCGGCGGCGGCGGCGGCGGCGATCACGATAAACTGCCCGCTCCGAAGGGACGTTTGCCCAAGGTTGCGTTGCAGCAGATCACGCCGCCGGCAATCGTGATGAGGAACGAGAAACCCCGACTGGCGGTAGAGCCCACGGTCGTGGTTCCGCCCCAGGTTCATCTGGCAGAAAATAAAATGTTGAATCTTGGGACTTCCGCTGCGGTGGTCATGCCCTCGGCGCCCCCATCGAATGGCACTGGTTCGGGCGGCGGCATTGGCGCTGGTTCCGGCGGCGGAGTCGGCGTAGGCCACGGACCTGGCGTCGGTGCTGGTAGTGGCGGCGGCATCGGTGGCGGAGTCTACAAGGTGGGTGGCGGCATTTCCGCGCCCGAGGCCATTTCTTCTCCCGACCCCGACTATACGGAAGAGGCTCGAAAGGCCAAGAAGCAAGGAACCTGCGTTCTCTGGTTAATTGTCGACTCGGCGGGACAGCCTCGCGATATAAAAGTGGTTCGCGGTCTGGGCCTGGGGCTCGATGCAAAGGCGCTTGAGGCCGTTCGCCAGTGGCGTTTTCACCCTGCCCTCAAAGATGGCAAGCCCGTGGACGTGCAGATCAGTGTGGAAGTCGAATTTCACCTTTACTGACGGGCTCGATGTCAATCGGTTTGTTGCCCTACAAACGCGGGTTCCTTTCCCCACAAGCGAAGTAAGTCCAAGATCCGCGCCCAGCGCGGATCTTCTTTTTCTACCCGATCGCACCACAGGCTTACAGCGTCTCCTGCATCCGTTTACAGATGTGACCCGATAGAAGGTTGTCCGCTATTTTTCTAAGCTGTCAATGCTCGCGGAGGTTACGACGGGCGAACTTTCCAGATAGAAGGAGATCAAACGTGGCAACTTGTGTGATTTCTGCGACAGAAGCGAACGTCCTTTCGGCCAGCGTCAAAGGTCGCGATGACTCCCAGATTAACCTGGTAAAGCGCGCCCAGGCAGGCGACGAACAAGCCTTCGCGACGTTATTCCAGCAACACAAGAATCGCGTTTATTCGGTCTGCTTGCTCATGACAAAGGACGTCGCCGAGGCCGAAGATCTGACGCAAGAAGCTTTCTTGCAGGTCTTCCGTACAGTCGGTTCCTTCCGCGGGGACGCTGCTTTCTCGACTTGGCTCTATCGGGTTGCCGTCAACACCGTGCTGATGAAGCTTCGCCGGCGCAAATCTCCGCCCACGGTTTCTTTGGATGAACCCGTCAATCCTGAGTCTCCTTCCTTGCATCGCGATTTCGGCAAGAGCGACCCCGACCTGTCCGGGGTGGTCGATCGCATTGCCTTGCGCCGCGCCCTCCAGGAGCTTCCGGAAGGCTGCCGAACGATTTTTGCCTTGCATGAGGTTGAAGGATATCAACACCATGAGATCGCTCAGTTGCTCGATTGTTCCATCGGCAACTCAAAGTCGCAGTTGCACAAAGCCAAGCTGAAAATGCGCGCGCTCTTGTTTCCCAAGACGAAAATACGGCGTCGCTCCGCAAGAACTCTAGCAGCCGCGCACAACGCGGGATTCTAAGCCTGGCGAGCTGCCAGCGACCTATTAAATAAGACGTCGCGGAAGAACCCGGACCGAGCGAAACTTGAAGCGTTTCGCTCGGAGAGAAACCTCTTCCCATTACAACCTGATTCCGGCCGGCAAACTGATTCGCTTGGCGTAAAACAATTCGAGGTGAAAACGTGTTATCCCATCGGCCCGTGATCGTCATCGAGATGCCAGAGCAGCTCGATTCTCTGGGAGCCCGAGCCTTCCTCGAGGAATTGAACCCACTGCTCGACTTCCCTCGTCCGCGACTGGTGTTCGAATGCTCTCAAATCCGATGCCTAGACAGGGCCGGCATTGAGATGATGCTGCATTGCCTCGAAGAAGCGATCGGACGCGAGGGAGATTTGAAGTTGGCAGCTGTATCCCCCGAAGCAGAAATAGTTCTGCAACTCCTCGAAAAGGCTGGCGTGTTTCAGGAGTTCGCCAGTTCCGATGAAGCGGTGCGCAGTTTCGGCGCGGTTTCGGCCGAAGGAATCCCGAAGAGCGCGCCCGCGTCCGTCAATATCTTTGACGACCGAAGCCCCCTCAAAAAAGCCAGCTAGTCCTAGTCACGCCCCGTGCATAGCTAAGTTGCTCATGATCCGTGGCTCACAACGGATCATGAAAATGTGCCGACGTGGAATCAATCACACTTACGGCTATTTTCGGGGAGCTAGATTGCGCATCCGGGCGACGAGGGTTCGGGACACGGCGTGGGTAAATTTCTACTGCTTGCCGGAACGATAGCCATTCCGACGGGAGGCGAAGGGGAAGGTTAGGCACATTGGTTCGCGGGAACGAGGATACCCCCGGCCGCTTAGTGCGATTCGCCGGTTCCCGCGTTTCCCGAGTAATATCCGGTGCGGGTTACAACGCGCAATTTAGTGGATCCCTCAAGCGCCTGAACCTGAATCGAGTGATAAACGCCCTGAGTGTGCGGGTTCGAAGAGCGGTAGCCGATGACGTACTGACTCCGGATGTCTCGCGCAACCTCACTGGCGATCGATTGCACCTGGTCTAGACTGGATGGAAAGAATGCCGTGCCTCCGGTTTGCTCGGATAGAGTACGCAAGGATTGCCGATTACTCTCGTCGCGCCGCTCGTTCTGTTCGAGCGCAATCGTGTAAAGGACCGGTCCGTTCTTCGATTGCAACTTGCGGAGCGCCTCCTGGAACGTGGCCCGGCTTGCGTTGTCCCCGCCGTCGGTCACAACCAGCAGAACTTTCTTTTGCATTTGGGAGGTTTGGTTTAGGTGATCGACGCCTGCAATCACTGCATCATAGAGGGCAGTGCTGCCCCGCGTCTCCACTCGCTGCAAAGCCGCCCTCAGTTTTCCTACGTCTTGGGTATAGTCTTGGTCGAGAAACGCATCTTCGCCGAAATTGACGACGAACACCCGATCTTCCTGCTGGCTGGCGTCCACCAACTGCAGAGCCGCCTGATTCACCTTTGCCCGCTTGGGCAACATCGATCCCGAGTTATCGATCAGAATTCCCAGAGCGAGCGGGACACTCTCCTTGCGGAAGGAGGTAACTTTCTGTAGTTTCCCGTCTTCGTACACTGCAAACTTGTCCTGGGACAGATCGGTAATGAGGTGATTCTGAGCATCCACCACCGTCGCATGCAAAACAACCTCTTCCACCCTCTTCTTGAAGACGAAACCATCGGATTGATCGCCTTGCGCGGTGGGTTGATCAGCTTGGGCAGCGGGGGCAATGTCCGGCTGAGGCGAGGAGGCATCGGGCGCCTGCGCACCCGTCGAACTGGGCGAGGCAGGCGGCTCCGGTGATCGAGGGGAAGGGGTTGAGCTCTGGCCGGAACTCACACTGGCAACGGTCAACACGCCCGCTAACACCAACAGTTGCCAGAACCCGGCAAACACCCTGCCGCGTAGACCGGCACCCGTTTCCGCTCCTCCCAGCACGCCGTATCCCCCTATTTGGACCTGCAGGGACTAGATGAATTTCTTAGCGACAGGGTTGGTTGCAATTCTCCGGCCGCCCGAGACCTCCAGGGGTTCTTCATAGACTGTGGTTTAGGCCAATATTTTTGTGCCAGTGCAAAACCAAAGGGCAAAACGAAAGTACAAAACAAAAACGCAGCCCCCCTTGATCAGAGGGCTGCGCCCTTGGAGCCAGGAACTCGCCTGGCTCACTGATAGGTGAAGTTCAGCTTGTCGAGCCAGATCGAGTAGGGCGTCTGCCTGTAGTTGCCATCCTGCTGGTAGTTGATGGTCACGCCGTGCCACGTCGTGGGAGTGGGGCTCTCGTAGTAGTTGAGAGTCGAAGTCACTCCGTTGAGCGTGATCGAGCGGAACAGGAGATGATTATCCGAGGTACGTTGGACCTGGATAACCAGATGGTTCCAGGCGTTTGACACGGGATGGCAAGCAATGCCAGTCGGGTGCCACTTCTGCCCGGGATTGTCCCAGATGTCCCACTCGTTGCCTCCGGCGATCCGGCATTCGTGCCCCCAGATGAAGGAGTAGCCGTTGACAAACTGGTTGATATCGAACTCCAGCGCCTGCGAGGCGCCGATATCGTCGCCGTAAAAATAGACATCGTAGGTGAAGCTGTGAAGGCTGGAGGCGATCGTATGGTTGAGGTCCGGCATACCCTGCGAGGAGAAATCCCCAATCAGGTGGTTGTTCCAGAAGCCATCCGAGTAGACGGTCTGTCCGCCAATGGACGTGCGGGTTGCGGATCCGCTGAGCGATGGCGACGAAATATTCTGGGTCATTGAAAAAGTGGTCTGCGGGCCGGACGGGGAGCAGGAACTACACATATTGTATTGCGGAGGCAGCAGGGCCGATCCGCCCCATCCTGCCTTTTGCTGAAGATTGGCTAAAACTTTCCCCGAAGAAGTCGAACCGCCTCCTACCGTGATCGTGACTGGAGCCGTCGAAGATCCGCCGCAGTTATCCCATTCCTGCACCACCGTGTGATAGACGCCTGGGCTAAACGTAAGCAGGGCATTGAGTTGGGCGCCTTTGCTGGTGTATGCGAGCTGCCCGGGGGCGGGATAGACTCCTATGGCAGAGACGCCGCTGGGGCAGGAGGTACGGGCCGCCGCCACATATTGCACCGTCGAACTCACCGTGGCGTTGGCCGCCGGAGCAGTTATGGTTACCTGCCCGCCGGCGGCTCCCGAAACGTGAATGGTGACAGGCGTGGTGCTGGAACCACCACAGTTGTCCCACTCCTGGACCACAGTGTTATAAGTCCCGGGGTTAAAAAACAATTCGGTGTTGAGGTGGTTTCCAGGGGTGGTATAGGCTAAGTCGCCGGGCGCGGAGTAGATTCCTATCGCGGAGACTCCTGCGGCGCAACTGGTGGTGGCGCTCGCCACGAACTGAACCGTCGTGGCCACCGAGCTTCCGTTGGTAGGGGCGGAAACCGAAACGGTGGCTAAAGCCCAAGGGGCCCAACTCAATGCCAGTAAAAAGGCAAACTTTTTCATGAGCTCATGACTCCAACCGTAGGGGATGATTGCAACGTTCCTACAGGGTTTTCGAATGGATTATGCTGTATTCTACCTAGATCACCTGTTCGGTCAACGGAAACTGGGCCGGAATTTTAATCGTTAGTACCCATACCCGGCCCGCTCCCGCCTCGTCGCACCGGAGCTCCTCGGCTCTTCCCTAAGCTCCTGAGATGTCGTCTAAGTCAAAGAGCCTGCTAAACCTAGAGGGTTTCACTGATTTCTCCAACTGAGATACCGCATTACTATTTCTTTGGGCATCTTTGCACGATGTCCTCACATCTCACCGACACTTCAACTGCCTTGGACCTGGAGGCAGGGTGAGGAGTAGGGGGAGAGAGGCCTTCAGCCTGCGGGCGCGGGGCGATCTTCGATCTGGGAAAGGGAGTACGAACGTGGAATTGGGTGCCTTTGTGGTGGTTCCGGGCAGGGAAGACTTCACGACAATTCATGAGGTCCAGCCCCATGTCGCGGCAAGTCTTGAAAATCGGCGGCAACTGGTTTGCTCGCGAATGCCGATCGTCGGCAATGATGTACTGCAGTCTTGGATGGGTCGCATCCGCAAGCTGGGAGTGCAGAGCCTATGGCTCACTTCGGGACGTCGCGATGGAACCGTGACTCGTTCTGAGCTGGCTGGATTTGCCCGCCAGGGAATCGAACGACTGCTCGTGATCAAGCTCAATTCGTATGCTGAAATGGATCTTGCCGATTTAGTGCGCTTCCACTGCGAAAGTCGAAACCCAGTCACCGAGGCCCATGACGCCCAAGGTCAAATGGGAATTTCCCTGTTGGATCATCTCGCGCTACGTGCCAGCGAAGAGAGCAACGAAGTTTCCGCCGCTCGCTGCGACTCTGGGCAGATTCCTTATCAATTCAGCGGATATGCCAAGCGCATTCTAGCGGCGCGGGAACGGCAGGAACTGGTCGGAGATGCACTGACCGGGGCCTGCGCCATGCGACCATTCGGGAAGCAGATGGGCGAGCAGGTGTGGATCGGGGAAAACGTCAAGCTGGACAGCTCCGTACGCATCCTCGGTCCTACCTATATTGGAGCGCGCAGCCGGATCCGCGCGGGTGCAACCATTGGTCCTTTTGCCTCGGTGGAACGCGATTGCGTGGTGGATTGCGGAACCACAGTGGAGCGATCGACGGTTCTGCCCCGTACCTACTTGGCGCCCGGCCTGCTCATTCGCGACGGAGTGGTGGATGGCGGGTATTTGGAACATCTGGTCTGGGGGACAGTCGCGGATCTGCAACCAGCTGGTTTGGGGAGCAGGATACCGCGGCGTAACTCGCGCAGGCCATCCTCGTGCGAGGTTCCGACCGAAATTTTCCCGCCTGCCGACAGCGTCCCGGCGTGGGGCTTTGCCTCGTCCTCCGGCGCTTCGCAGCCGTGGCTCCAGGTGGAGTTGTGATCATCTTGCCGTTTCCTTGCGTGTCGAACGCCGCTGTCCGCCGCGCACTGCGGAAAGAGCTGTTGCGTGCTCTGCGCGGTTCTGGGTCTCCGGTGATCGTGGATTTATCGGGCTGTCCCCCGGTGAATCATGAAGATATTGAGTTGCTACTGGAGTGCATGGCACAAGTGGCAGGCCGGGATACACAGGTGCTTTTCGTCGCGGGCTCTCGCGTCAACCGAGTGCTCCTTGAAGTGACCCGCATTCCTTCGCTGGCGCCCGTCTTCAATTCGGTAAAAGAAGCTCTTGCCTATCCTAAGGCTGCCGAAGAGATTGACGCCAAAGATCAAAGTGCGAGCCAAGCTCAAAGACTTTGGAGTGCGTAAATGAATCGGATAGGTCGCAAGTATTCAAAATGCTTCTCCATCGCTCTACTGTCAGGCGCATTTCTCATTGCCAGCGAAATGCCGCTTTTGGCCAGTCCTTCCCCCCAGCAATCCGCTGCCTCCGGCCAGAAGCAGGACGATCGATTGCCGGATGCGCCACAATCGCAGCCGGCACAAACGCCTAGCCAGCAGCCCGCTCCGGCTCCCTCAGGAGCCGCGGGAGCGAAGGCCGCCACCGTGAAAGGATCTCCGGTAGCCCAGCCTGCGGGCGCGGCCGTTGCGCCCGCCCGTCAGCGGGGTCATCGGTCCCTATTGCTCAAGTTGGGTTTGTTGGCCGGAGCCGGAATTGCCGTCGGCGCGGTCGTGGCTTTGTCCGAGAGAAGTCCGGCGCGGCCGCCCGGAGCTTCGTCGTCTACCTCAACTCATCCATGAACTCCGGAGTCTCTCCAGCCATGGCTCCCTACCAAGCTCGCGCCAAAACGCTCGTCCCTCGTCCCTTTCTGATTACCTTTTCGGGAATCGACGGAGCGGGCAAGACCACTCAAATCGAGTACCTCACGTCGTTTCTCGAGAAGCAGGGCCTTCGCGTACTACTGCTCAGCTTCTGGGACAACGTCGCAGCCTGGTCGAAAATGCGCGGAGGCGTCGGTCAACGGACCGTGGACTCCACCGAGGTCGATCGGACGAACGAGCGCCCATTCATCCCCAGAAACAATAAACACATTCGGAACTGGTACTTGACCGCGGCCCGTGCCGGATTCTACATGCTGGATATTGTCCGCTTGCACCGACTGCTCGCCAGTCACGAGATTAGCAACTATGACGTCGTGATTTTTGACCGCTATATTTACGATCAAATCGCAAATATCTATTCAGCGTCATGGTTCACTCGCCTCTACGGCAAGATTCTGTTGAAGCAGACACCGGCTCCCGACCTCGCCTTCATCATAGACGCCTCGCCTGCCGCAGCTTTCGCGAGGAAGCCGGAATATCCTCTGGAATTTGTGTATCTGAATCGCCAGAATTTTCTACACCTCCAGGAACTTGTTCCCCAACTCATCGTCATCTCGTCCGGCATGCCGGAGGATGTGAGAAATGAAATTTGTCGTCACGTCAGCCGCTCGTGGGATCTAAAACCCGCGTCCACTCAGGGAAACACTGAAGATGCCCTGGTGAGTCCCGTAGTCCGCCGACAGACATCCTGTAGCGTGCAAAACGACCCAACCACCAGTCTCTAGCCGCCATCCAAGGGCGTGGTACCGAAACGAGGCCCTTGGATGATACCTGGAGTTTCCGAAAATACTTTCGCCATCGTCGTCCCGACCCTGAATGAGGCAGGGAATATCGACAAAATACTGACTGCACTTACGGATGCCTTGAGGGAGACCGAATACGACTACGAAATCGTGGTCGTCGACGATGGAAGCACCGACGGAACGGTAGAACGAGTGGGCGACTGGGCAAACCGAGACTCGCGTGTTCGCCTCCTTTCGCGTGCTGGAGAACGAGGTTTAGCAGGGGCGGTGTTGTACGGCTGGAGTCAATCCCAGGCGAACCTGCTTGGCGTGATTGATGCCGACCTGCAACATCCCCCTGAGTTGCTGCCGGAGTTGTTGCAGGCAGCCGAACGGGCCGATATCGCCGTCGCCAGCCGCTACGCCGGGAATGACGGAGTGAAAGGGTGGAATCCATTGCGGGCCGCTGTTTCACGGCTCAGCACGCTCGCAGCAGCGCCTCTAATCTCAAAAAAGAACCTTGGGGTTACCGACCCCATGTCGGGTTTTTTCATCATCCATCGCCGCTGCATCGAGGGGTTAACCTTTCAGACCACGGGCTTCAAACTCTTGCTGGAAATTCTGGTCCGGGGGCGCATCCACACCGCCAAAGAAGTGGCTTACCGTTTCGGCCTTCGTCAGGCCGGCAGAAGCAAAGCCAGTGCAATCGTCGCGCTGCACTATTTGCACCTTCTGGGTAGGCTTTCAAGGGACATGGTGTTGCGTTCGAGCGAACCATGAAGGTTGCCCTCATCACTTCATTTCCGCCCAGTCGACATGCTCTTAATGAATACGGTTTCCACGTCGCGAACCAGCTTCGGCAAGAGCGGTCGATTGATCTGACGGTGTTGGGAGATTATCTGCCAACACCTGCCGATGAACTGTCCGGCTTTAAAGTCACTCGCTGTTGGGGATTCGGAAAGAATGGCAACCTGGCTACCCTGGTGCGCGCCATCCGGCGAGTGAAGCCGGACGTGGCCTGGTTCAACCTCGGATTCGCCAGCTTTGGCGACCGTCCGCTTTCGGCTATCCTGGGTCTGCTGGCGCCGGCTGCGGCACGATGGAACGGCGTGCACTCGCATGTCACGCTGCATCAGTTGTTCGAGACGGTGGACCTGGAGGATGCCGCTGTTTCCTCGCAGCGCTTGTACCGAGCGGGAGGCTGGCTGGCCACCCATCTACTGTTGAGCGCAAACTCGCTTTCCGTCCTTATGCCCGCGTATCGTCGAACCTTGGACGACAAATACAAGCGCGGCCAGGTCAGCGTGCGGTCGCATGGGATCTTTGCCGAGCGCCCCGAGCCTCCCGACTTTACCCGCCGCGGAAGCCCCACCCATCGCATACTGGCATTTGGAAAGTGGGGGACTTATAAACGTCTCGAGCTACTGATCGAGGCCTTTAATCGGGTGGCGGCTAAATTCCCCAATGTAGAACTGGTCATCGGTGGCGGCGATCATCCAAAGACTCCCGGCTATGTTCAGTCCATGGCGCGGCTTCATGCCAGCGATCGCATTCGCTTTCTCGGTTATGTGCCCGAGGAGGCGATTGCCGACTTGTTTCGTGACACCAGCCTGGCGGTGATGCCTTATACCTCTTCTGCCGGCTCCAGCGGCGTGGCCCACTTGGCGGCCCAGTACGGGGTTCCGGTCATCGCCTCCGGCATCCAGGATTTTCGCGACCTCGCCGAGCATGAGGGAATTGCAATCCGGTTCTTCACTCCAGGCGATCTGGACAGCCTGGTCGAGCAAATGCTCCTGGCCTTGAATTCTCCGGATGATCTGAAGGAGATGGCTTGGACCAGTTACGCAGCCGGCGTGGCCATGAGCATGCCGCAGGTGGTGCGGGATTACATCCGGGCTTTTCGCCAGCAGCAGCGAATCAAGACTCTGCAGGTAGCCGCTGGCCTGCGTCGCGCCGGTCAATTCCACCGGCCCGACGACCTTGCCCGCTCGGTGGGCGAGAAAATTCAGAGATGGCAGGACGAAGACGAGATTGCCACGCCCTCTGCTTATTAATCCTCGGGCAAGCAATGCCAGGATCATCCAGTTGGCGCGGTGCCCGCACACGCTCGACTCTGGCGTTCGCGACGTCGTGAATCAGGCGCGACTACTAACGACTGGCGGCTGCTGCGCGGGTTGATGCGAGCCCAATTGCAGGGCTGGCGTGCGGGCCAGCGACAGACCAGCGTGCAGGGGGCGAATAGTCGCACAGTTTGACTCGCCACATTCTCGGATGTCAAGATTAATCCCCTTTGCCCGCCTCTTTGCGAATTGGCCGACCCAGGGGCAATAAGCGCAGTCGCGATTTATCCTCCTATCGCAAGTGCCCCGGCGGGACACGGTCGGGTCCACGCAGCTACATCGCGCCGGCGCACCTGCGATAGGAGTCTAAGATTTATCACCAACTACAGGAGCCGTGAACCTGCTCACAGTCGCGGCTGCTGCCGTAAAAGGCCTAGAATATGAAGCGATGAAGCTGCTCCGACGGATTTTCTTAATGTCCTTTCTCGGAATCGGAAGCGGAGTCCTTTGCTTTGCACCGCAAGACGCACAAGATATACATCAAATAGCCCCAGTCCGACCGCTGCAACCCTCAAACCAATCTGAGGCCGAGGCTCTATCATTCACCTTCAAAGCAGTCACTAGCATTGTGATCGTGGAGTTGGTGGCTCGGGATCAGGAAGACAATCCGGTACGAGACCTCACCGCAGGCGATTTACACATCTCGGAAAACATTGACGACTCGGTGGCGATACCTGAGAAGATCGCTTCCTTCGAGCCTGTTACCGAAGCCGTGAGGCAGAGATCCACAAGGGCGAGCGGGATTGTTTTGGGATGGCTCCATCCATCGTTTTGTCGTCTCGCCGGCGCGTACGAGCTGTCCTACTATCTTTCTCCCGGGAGCCGCAAAGACGGACTGCATCGTATTTCCGTAAGTAGCTCTCGTCCGGGTGTCAGGCTATTTTTTCGCCCCGGTTACAAAATTGAAGCCGACAAACCAGTGGCAGCGAGCGCGGAGGAGTTGGCCGACCAGAAGACCAATCCTCAGTTGCAGAAGCAGCGTCGCCTGCAAGCCGAGCGCGAACAGCATCCTGAGCTGGAGCTTCGGCGCATTGCATGTTATGACGCACTGGATGTCACGAAGTTTGGGGTTAATGTCCAGAAAGTAAAGTCGATCCTTGTCGACGATCCGGCGAAATCGAAGACAACCGGCAATGCGAACCAAAAGTCGGCACTTCGGCTCGACACGTATGAGTTCATCGTCCCAGGCAGCTATTTTGCATCTCTTTCTGCGGATGAGCGCAACCGTCCCACGCAGCTCGATTTCTCGCTTTGCATGTTTGATTTGTTAGGACATCCGCTTCGTTACTTCGACGGAACCGTGGAAGCTGGCACGACGAGCACCCAAGACGAATCGCTGAGCGTCCAAGGCTTTTCCCACAGCTTCACTGTCAGCGCAGTGGGTGGTAAACTCATGGAAATCTCGGGCCGGTGGTCCCCCCGGTTTGAGGTTTCCGCTCGCCTAGTAGTGCGCGATCGAAACACGGGAGCGATGGGTTCAGGCGAACTACTGCTGGCAGATCTTGGCCCGGATCTGTTTCGCTCACCGATCCCAGAGGGACTAGCCACTGATTCTTTCGGAACCTTGAATCCGACTAGCCCACTCGCCATGTGTGGGGACGTCTATCAGCTCGCACCCTGGACCATGAACCTTCCTCTCTTTTCAGAACTCGATGCAGTGGCTCCCATTTATGCAACGTCGCTCGAGGTTTACTCCCGATTCTTTACTGCAGGCATTCCTAACGTCACCAGCCGCACAGAGTGGTTCGGGGTGAATTATCAGGGAAGGTTCGGAGTCGATACGGCCGGGAAATACGAGTTCGACCTCCTCTCCGACGACGGGGCAAAAGTTTACATCGACGACAAACTGGTCGTGAGCGACGACACGCCTCACTCACCTCGACACTCCAGAGGTAACATCCAGCTCAATACCGGCACGCATGGCATTCGTGTCTCGTACTTCCAGGGACCTAGAATCGAGGTAGCTCTGGTTCTTCTTGTCAAACCCCCACGACATGGATGGCGGCTGTTTGATACTAGGGACTTCCCAACCCCCGAAGAGCCTGCTCTGCAGCGAAGAAAATTACCCGAAACGGAAAAATGATTCAGTCATCCCGGCACGAAGAGTATTCAATTAGCAGGCCCCAGGATCATGACGATGGACCAGACGGCTGTAACTATAAGGCGATTACGCTCACCGAGAATCGGCCTGATCTTCGGTCAAGGGATCGCGGGTTCAGGGGATACAGCTCATGTCTACGATGACATTGCTCCGAAACTTGCCGAGAAGTATCACGTTCTCGGGATTACGAGACGAGGATTCGGTGCTTCTAGCTCTCCTGTTTCAGGGTATACAGCTGATCGGCTAGGAGATGACGTAGTCAGCGTCCTCGACGCTCTCAAGATGGTTCAACCTGTGCTCGTCGGGCATTCTATTGCGGGAGAAGAGCTGAGTTCAGTAGGCACAAGGTATCCGGCGAGGATTGCTGGGTTGGTTTATCTCGATGCTGGATACCTCTATGCTTATCAGAATCCCGCCTCCAAAGATTTAGCTCCCGACTTGATGCATTGCAGAAAAGAATTGAACAGCTGATGCCGCCTTCGCCGCCCACCGATGCTGATTTGACCAATGTCTCGACCTTCCGCGCATGGAGAACTCGGAGCCAGGGTGCTGAGGTCCCGGAAGCTGAACTGTGGCAGACCCTTGAAACGGCGCCTGACGGTCACATTACCCATCCTCATGCTCGTCCAGCCATTTCCCAAGCAATTCGCGCAGGAGAGAAGAAGTTCACAGACATTCAAGTTCCGATTCTGGCGATTTACGCAATTCCCCATAGTTTCGGCGCTGCCTTCGGCAAGCTCACTGAAGCACAGCGTTCGCAAATTGAAGCCGATGAAACAGCCACGCTCGGCGCGATAGCCAATGCATTTCAGAGCGGACATCCATCTGCACATGTTGTGCGGCTACATGCAAATCACTTTCTCTTTTTGTCGAACGAAGACGATGTGTTACGCGAAATTAACTCTTTCACAGACACCTTGCCAAAGTAAGCGTCTCACCCTTCCCGAATATGTGGACGTTAATTGACGAAATCAGGCGTTTGCACTCATTGGCCCTCAATAAGTGAAATCGCGATATTACGCCAATTGACCCAGCGGAATTGTCTCGGCACTATATACTTCGGAAAGTCCGCGCATCGGCAGCGAATTCCGCAAATTCGTGGTACTCTGCTCGTCCACCGGAGTCCGCAGAGATGCTTTTATTCCGTCGAACCCTAATCGCGGTTCTTGTGCTTACCTCATTGCGGTTAACCGCACACGACGATGCGGCAAAAGCTTCTGCTCCCGATCAGGACCTTGCATCGGCCGACACACTATTTCGTGCGGGTAAGTTCGCAGAAGCCGAAACCAGCTATCAAACCATCCTGCAAAAAGATACCAATTTGGTGCCAGCGCAAGTGGGACTGGTGCGCTCGATGTTGAAACAGCAGAAAGTCGATGAATCGCTCGACTCCGCGAACAAGTCACTGATCCTGACGCCGGATTCGGCCGCATTGCTGGCAGTGAAGGGAGATGTTCAGTTCCGTCGTGGAGAAATGCCAGCAGCCGAAACGTCATATCTCAGAGCGAAGGCAGTTGATCCCAAGGAAGTACGCACTTATCTCGGACTGGCGCGGCTGTATTCGTCATATTCGCTATATGGCAAAGCCTACGATCTGTTAGAAACCGCTCACAAGCTTGCGCCCACAGACATCGAGGTCCAGCGGACATGGCTGCGGATGCTTCCTCGCAAGGAAAGGCTCGCGGCGCTGGAAACTTATCTCAGCGAGCCTCATCCCGACGACCCGGAAGAAACACAAAAGATGCAGGAGTATTTGGATTTCTTAAAAGCCACGGTGGATAAGCCCGTGCACGCGTGCAGGTTGGTCAACAAGGTCGAGCAGACCCAGACGAAACTGCTTGGCCCAACTCTGATGAAGGGCATAGGGCTTTCTGTAGATCTAAACGATCGCCACGCACGCCTCCTGCTCGACACAGGAGCTAGTGGCATTATGGTCAGCCGCACTCTCGCAGAAAAAGCCGGACTGACAAAGATTTCAGCCGCGCACTATGCGGGCTTCGGCGATAAGGGATTGCAGAATGGCTACACGGCGCTGGTGGACCACATCCGAATAGGAGAGTTAGAGTTTCGAGACTGCGTGGTATCCGTAAGTGAGAAGGTACTCCATGAAGATGGACTGATCGGTGCCGATGTATTTAGCGGATATGTCGTGGACATCGATTTGCCGGATATGCGACTAACACTGTTTCCCTTGCCGAAACGCCCCGAAGACACTGTCGCTCCAACATCTTTGAACAGCGAAGCCGAGGAGCAGGCAAACGTTGAGCAGAAAGAAAACAGCGTGAGTGATCCGGATTCCAAACAGCCGAAGCCTTCGACATCAGAGTTGAAGCCCCCACGCAGTCTTCCGAAGGATCGGTATATCGCGCCGGAGATGGCAAACTGGACAAAGGTTTACAGATTTCAGGGCCTGATGCTCGTTCCCACATTCGTGAACGACTCTCCTTCCATGCTGTTCGGGATCGACACAGGCGCTTTTGCTAACTTCCTCTCGCTGAGCGAGGGACGGCAGTTGGGCAAGGTGAATTCCACACATCTCCTTCATGTGTCTGGTATTAATGGCAAGGTAAATAAGGTCTACTCCGCCAAAGCCACACTACGATTCGCCGACTTGCAGCAGCCGAGCATGAAGGTGGTCACACTCGACCTTTCCCTGTTCAGCCGCAGTCTTGGAACCGAAGTGTCGGGCTTTCTGGGCTTCGATATGCTTCGGCTGCTAGAAATAAAACTGGACTACCGTGATGGGCTGGTGGATTTTGAATACGACCCCAAACGTGTCTCTTCCTTCACAAGATAATCACGACTGGGACGTTGTTAAATTCGCCGCGACAGAGTTTAATCGTAATCGGATCTATCGAATGCCTTTGACGGTTTTGTGCTGACCGAGCTGAAACCATTCCAAGTCAGCCGCACGGCCCGTGACCACAGTGGGCTTTCCAATCAGAACTTGAAGTGCTTGTTGAACCTGCTCGTCCATCGAGGAAACATCATACGGTACGATGGTTGACGAAAGCAGGCGATAGCGCTCATCGAGAATCGGCCGGACTTTCGGTCAAGGGTCGAAACGCGCTATGGCAATATAACGCCAATCATCAATCGTTGGATTGTTTCCCGCTACTTTTGCTGAGGAATAAGAACCATGCCCCCAGACCAGCGTGGAATATGCAGCTCGTCTGGAGACTTATATGCCCAAAACAGGAGTACATCTGATTTCTTGAGTGCATTCAAGTCTCTGATGACATACCGCAAGTCAACATCACCGGTCAGCACTTCCCGTGGTTTCAATGAAACCTTCATGGGTCCGGGGTCGTCTACAGGCAATTCCAAATCGATGGGTTCTCCGTTGGGTCTCACGACGGCGAAGACCATGCTGTATCTGTTACCCCAAGGTAAATCCGCTCGATAGAACGTCGCAGTAGTCGCAGCGCCAGACTTCAGTGTCACTAGCAAGTGCAGAGGTTTCTGGCGATTCAGCTCCACTTGAATCGCAGGCATTGCCGTGTTCTGTGCAACCGCCACAGTTGAAAAACTGGCAAGAAACACGACGACGATAGGAAAGGAACGCATACCTGTATTGGACACCGGGGAGGTCGCGTCGGGGCACGGTTACGTGCGTAACTGTTGAAAACAGGCGTCGCTCATTGACCAAATGCAAAGGTGTGAATCTTCGCCAGAAGTTCCCGCGCTTCCTCGACTGTGCATCCCATGCGGGTACCAATCTCGCCCTCAAGACCAACGCCGCTGCAGGCTTCGTTCAGCGCATTGTTGATAATCCCCAGTTCGTCTTTTGTGAGTTCAACTTTCATGCTCTGCCTCAACCCCATTATGCCCCTGCTGCGGCTTCGGCGTAACTGTCGAGAACAGGCGATTTCACGTTTTGACCGCTTGCCCTGATAGTCGCAAAAATCAGCCTCTACCAGAACCGATAAAGGTCCACAGCGAGACTACTGCTGCCGGGGATCGGTAGGACTTACGGATTCTTCAGACAGTGTCTGTAGAATTTTTGCTTCCGGCGACGCGAAAACGGTTTCTCTCCATCGCGGGCGGAGATGTCGCTTCAATTGCTCAAGTGTGCTCGTCCGCATGTCTCTGATTCTCCAACGCTCATCGTATTCTTCATTCTTCTTCGTACGGTTTAATGTCAACTCCGTACCGGCTTGTACGACTGCCCTCGTAAATTTGAATTTGGAGAGGCTCCCGCGGACGAGCACGAGTTCGTCAAGGCATTCTTGAAGACGGACCGTTTTGTCGTTACCTCAGCGAATGCCTACAACCAGTTGGGACTCGGGACAACGCAGCTCTACAACAAACGGGTCATCTACAATCAAAAACGCCATGGGACGTTTCCGCTCGGCAATCGGATGGTCACCTTTGAGCTCCGATTTAACGTTCCAAGAAGCTCTCTCCAGAGTTTCTGCTGGTCGATCTCGTTAATGAACTAGACCAACTTGCTGAGGATCGGGGGCCCGTCCTTTCTCGCGTTCGCGAAAAAGCCAAAGAGGCTGCAACATGCCTGATTCTTTTCTTCATGAGAGAACCGATTTCAACCCGCTCGTCGAAAGCGAGAAGATCAATGATCCAGCTGTCGTGGAAAAGGACTACTGGATTATGCACGCCGGCTTTGGGCTCAAACAGCTTGGCTTAACTTTTGAGCTCAAGGGCGGCACTTCGCTTGTTAGGGGCTTCGGTGTAATTCATCGCTTTTCCGAAGACATCGGTGCACATTCGCATCGAGCCCTTCGATGGATTGCAGGTCGCAAATCCAAATCACGAAAAGCCTCGGCACTTCGAGTCCCGACGACAATTCTTTGAAGCGGCGTGAAAAGATTAAGATCTCAGGAATCACGGCGGTCGAGAAGGATAAGCCATATGATGACGAAACCTTGAGGAACGCCGGCTCAGGTTAGCCTACGAAACCCACTTCGGCTCAATCGCTGGTCTCAAGGATGGAATTCTTCTGGAGGTCGGCTTTGATCAGACGGCTCCGAACCGCGCGGTCACAATTTCTTCTTGGGTCGTCCCGTTCGCCGACGCCAGGAAACTTCAATACGCGGACAAACGAGCTCCCGACATCCCCTGCTACAGCCCCGCATACACCTTTGTCGAAAAAGTCCAGGCTGTAGTTACAAAGTATGGAACCTGAACAGCCAGAAACCCTGTCGAGCAGGGTCCGCCTGGGCTCGCGGTCGCGCTTACAATGAAGGCTTAGTTATGAGATCTGCCGGTACGTTATTTCTCTTGCTCTGCCTCGCCGCTGTGGGCGTAAGTGCACAGCAGGGTGATAAAAGCCAGTCCACCCTGACCGTGCGCTCCACTTTGGTGGAGGTACCTGTACTCCTGAAGACCAAGCGAGGAGAAGTAGTCTTTGGACTAACGGCTGACGACTTCCTTGTCACCGACAATGGCGTACCGCAGCACCTCACCCTTGATCAGGACACTGACTCGCAGCCGCTGGCGTTGGCAATCGTTGTGGAAACGGGGGGAGCGGGAGCACGACATCTCGGTGACTACCGCGAGCTAGACTCGATCCTCGACGCGCTAATCGGCAACGTGGAACACCGCGTCGCGATCATTGGCTTCGACAGTGTGCCGCATCTACTTATGCCTTTTACGCCAAGGACAGCCGATGTCTCCCAGCAGCTTGCCGGCCTGAACGAAGGTGATCAGGGGGCGGCGATTCTGGATGGTATCGCATTGGCCATCGCGCAGCTGCGGGCACAGCCCACGCGCTATCGCCGTGCGATTCTGCTGCTCAGCGAAACCATCGATCAGGGCAGTAAGACAACGCTCGATGAAGCT
>Ga0210406_10000516_pt1 | contig 51761 bp, 41 predicted proteins | sample IncBWC30MmetaG_FD_155454 | JGI IMG/M metagenome (GOLD analysis project Ga0210406, IMG submission 155454) | Forest soil microbial communities from Barre Woods Harvard Forest LTER site, Petersham, Massachusetts, United States - Inc-BW-C-30-M | ecosystem: Environmental > Terrestrial > Soil >...
GTGTTCGCTGCGGGTCAATACGCCCCTTCCACCGCGTCGGGCCGTCACCTCATCGCTCACGAGTTGACGCATGTCATCCAACAGGGCAGCAACCAGCCACTTCCGATGCGCCAGGTCGCACCGCCCACCCAGGGTGAGGAGCAAGAGGAGCGCGACGGAGGGATGGAGGTTGGAGGCGGGGTCAGCCAGGCTCCGGTACCCGTCTTCGAGCACAGCGGGATGCGCGTGTCGCGCGACCTCGCCGTTCCGCCGACGGTCGCAGATCCCGCGGAACCGGTCCTGACTGAGGAGCAGATTCAAGCGGCCATCCGTTACAACGGCTTCCGATTCAAAGATCCTTACTCGCTCGCCGTCGTCCGCGACATCGTCGGCGTGTCGCGCTTTCCGGCAGTTTCCGACGAGGACCTTGCCCGCGGCGTGGCGCGCTACCAGGCGTCGAACGGGCTACCGCAGGATGGGCAAGTCGGTCCCGCGACTACCGCGCGGCTCGTTCAAGAAGCCGGAGCCGAAAATCTCCCGAAAGATGCCGAACAGTTGCGCGCGGACAACTATGTTACCTGGTCGCCGCCAGCCGGCGTCCACAACGGCTGTGCGGCCGGGCTGGACGCTGGCGGGTTAGCCACATTCTTCCAGTGGGACGTCAACTTCAATACCTCGCTCCGCAACGGATGGATCGTACAGGAGATCGTGAACGTGCGGAACAGAACTAACTGCGCTGGCGCTGCAATACCCGAGACTCTCACCCCTCACTACTGGGAAGCCTGGTTTGTAGACGGACGAGGCAATGTATTGGTCCCGACAGCAATCAACCCTGCACGCACACGGGCAACTGCGACCGCTGTTCCGGCGCCGGCTCATGATCTCTGGCGCCGTGCTTCCGCCGCACCGAGCAGGGGCAACTGGAGCATGAGCGCTCAACTATTCACGTGTCTACGCCTCCCCGCCGGTTTTGCCGCAGGCAATGTGCACGATGCGTTAGCCCTTCCATCCACCGCTGCCGCGCCTAATGCTGATGATCTCGGACAGCCCGAGGCATCGCGCCGTGCGGGCGGGGCCTGGAACTGTTGTGGCGCTCCCGGAACCCACTTCCACAACCCGGCATGATGCCAGCGCTCAATCCCGCCGTTGGACTCGTTATGGATCCGTGGCGGTTCGACCCAGCCGCGGCGATCGTATCGGCGAACCGCGTCATTCGAGCCGGGCCCGACGCTCCCCGTCTCCTTCGCCAATGGGTCAGCCAGGCCGCCGGCATTGAGGAAGCAATGGCGGCTGTGATCGCCACTTGTATCGCTGTGGCGCCCGTTCCGGTCCACGGCCGCCCCAGCAACTTTCGGCCTGATGCCCCACCGCTTGCCCACCATCCGTTCGTCTTGTGCGGCGATGTGCCCTTCCTGCCGGCCGACGCCCTATCGGCGGGCGGAGCGATGATGGCTCCCGCCGATTACATCGAGGCGTGCTTCCGCCGTGGTGCACTGCTCAAGTCGCCGCTCATTCCGGAGGATCCCTTCCAGGCCGCAATAGCCCTGCTCTCCTCGCAGGAATGGGTAGCGCTGATCGTCCCCGAAATGAACACGCCCGCATCCAGGATGGTGCGCCTGCAAGCGGCCCGTGCAAAGGGTCGCGCTCCCGACTTCGAACCTTCCACCGCCAAGGACGACCAGTTCGAGGAGTGGTGGGAGGATTGTATTCAGCAATAGGGGTTCGAATAGTGGGCCGCCCTTTACTGTCAGTACACCGAGAATGGGTCGGGTAGAGTTTAGCGAGGCACGGGCACCATGCTCGTGACGCATTGGCATAATATGAGCACACCGCAGTATCGTCGCGTTTGAAATGTTGTGTGGGGAGGTGAACCTTCATCATCTACGACTCTACCTACGCAGCGATGAAATCCAACCTGTGCGAACGGGTTAAGGCGATGGCGTCCGAGCTAGCTCAGTATGGTTGCAGTGCATTCAAGTTTCCACCCCTTGTGAACACCAAGAACCCGTTCAGCCTCGGATATGATCCCCGCACAGATTTGGACGTCGGGCAATGGGAGCCCTTGCATATCACCGGAAGCGCCGCTGATCTGAAAGGCGCGATCGATGCGCTGCATGAATCCGGAATCCTGGTAATTCAGGATTGGGTGAATCGTCAGTACGGCGGACCGGCGCCGCTGTATGAGAGGGACGCCGACGGACGCATTGACAAAGCATTGTTTCCAAAGCTGAAGGAACACTTTTCTCCAGAAGCGGGTGTGGACATACCCTTTGCCCAGAACAACGGCACCGACGATGGAATTCTCCCGAGCTACCAGCACACAAACGGCTACATGCTGAACGGGAAAATTCAAGCCGGTAAGTGGCAGGAATCAGTTTTGGGCATAGACGGCTTTCGGTTGGATGAAGCTAAAGGCTTACCGGCAAGCATAAGTGCGGCTTGGTCGAACGCCCGTCCAGGACTTAACTATGCCGAGGTATTCGACGGCGATCCGGCGACGCTACGTAGATTCGTTGAACAGACCGGTATGGCCGTTCTGGACTTCACAAGGCACTTTGCCTACCGAGCAGTGTCACAAGGAGCGCCGCTGTTCACGCTCGTCGACAACGGATTCTGCTTCCACGATTCGGATCACGCCTTCGTTTACGTGGAATCCAACGATACCGATGGCCCCGACGGGATTGTGAACAACAAACTCTGGTTCTACCTCGACGCGCTCACCATGCCATGCAAGGGCGCGTTGATCTTCGCCAAGGATTACGAAGTCTACGGGCTTGCTTCGCAGATTCGGAATCTCATGTGGATCGGCGCAACGTTTGCTATCGGCAAACTCGCATGGGAATACGTAGACACGAATCTACTTTGCTGGAGTCGCGATGGTAACGGTGGTTCCACTTGGAGTGGCGGCCTGTTTTGCGGCTATAGCTCTGACCCCATCAACCACCGCAACGAATGGATCCATACACCCTTTGGGCCGAATCGTCATCTGCACGATTACTCGGGACATGGGCCCGATGTGTGGACTAATCAGGACGGTTGGGGATATTTCACATTTGGCCCAAACGTCTACGGCTCTGCTCAGAACTACGTTGCGTATTCTCCAGCCGGTACGGATTACCACGTCCCGATCACACCGCGGGGGAGGAGAGGTACTGGCCACTTCACTGACTTCAGTTCGATCGCAGTTCGCCACAACGTGTAGCAATGCAATGGGGACAGCTGTTATGAAACACAGCTCGCCACCTCCGATCCAGGCTGCCATCGCCTGCACTCAATCCCGGGGATCGGTCCCTTGATAGCACTTCCATCGTTGCGGCCATCGGCAACGGAGCCGCCTTCCGTAAGGCCGGGAGTTTGCGGCCTTCGTGGGCCTTGTTCCACGGCACTACACGACCGGCGGCAAGGCACGACTGATAGGCATCAGCAAGCCTGGTATGCCTCGGCGATCGCGGGGAGAGCACATCAGTCTCCCTTCCGTTGGCGATCCCACCATCAGCTCACGCCTCCATTGACAGCTCGTCTACACTACCAGTGGCGGCCGACCCCGCAGGACCCCTTCCGACCGGCCGCCCCGGAACATCCAAGGACCACCCATGCAGCAGCCCCTCCCCACCGGCGTCCCCACTCTCACCGCTCCCCGCTTCTACCTCACGGACCGCCAGCCACTCCGTCCCGGGGCCATCCTGCTCGCTACCGTAGCCGCCGTCGGTGCTCTCTCCTCGGTCCTCTATGCCCTGGCTCACACCGAACATGCACATCTGACCTCCGGCGGCTCCGGCGCTCCCCGTTCCGCCAACTCGACATCCGGAGCCGCAGCTGCCGACGACAAAGACGATCCATCCCAGATCGACACCATCGTCCTCGGTGATCCCGCCGACGCTCCTGTGCCCGCACGCCCGGGAGACCACGTCAGCCCCGTTCACCCCACCATCCTCGTTCGTCTGCCCCGCTTCGGCGACCAGGTGGGCCTCATCCCCGACACCCCCGCCGGCCGCCTCCTCTACAGCTGGCTCGCCGCCTTCAACCAGGCAAGCTACCCCGCGCTTGGCAACGCTTTGCCCAATGTCGCGCTCGCCTCCGCGGCCGCTGCACAGATCGAGCTGCGGCGGCAGACCGGCGGCTTCAACCTGCTCTCTGCCAAAGAGGTCCAACCCGGCGTCCTCGTCTTCCGACTCCGCGACCAGACCCCCGCGGCGACCGAGGCCCTCGGCACCCTCCAGGTGCGTCCGAACTCCAGCTCCGCCGCGATCGCGAGCTTCAGCCTCCGCGCCGTTCCCCCACTCCGCGGGGACGCCACCACGGGGGCTGCCACACTCTCGGCAGCCTCACCACGATGAGTCGGCAATCGCCCCCAATCCCTATACCTATAATTGCTGCATGCAAGCTCCGTTTGGGGATCTTCGCTTCGGCACCCGCATGCTGATCAAGAGTCCAGGATTCACGCTCGCGGCGATCGTGACCCTCGCTTTGGGAATCGGCGCGAATGCGGCCATCTTCACTGTAACCAGCGCGCTGCTGTTGCGGCCCTTTCCTTACCATGAGCCGCAGCAGCTTGTGAGTCTCGACGTGAAGAACAAGACCACGAACTTCACCGGCACACTGGTGCGTTACGAACTGCTGCGCGACCGCAACCAGTCCTTCGAGTCAGTGGCCGCATGGGCGAATGACAATTTAAATCTGACCGGACATGGTGAGCCGCTGCAGGTTCCTGTGGCGCGTGTGTCGCCCAACTTTTTCTCCACGCTCGGGGTCGAGCCTCAGCTTGGGCGCACGTTTACTGAAGAGGAAGGCCGTCCGCAAGGCCAGCCGGTAGTCATGATCAGCGATTCCATGTGGCGTAATCACTTCGGAGCCAACCACGATATCGTCGGTAAGACAGTCACGCTGGATACCACGCCGCACACCGTTGTTGGCGTACTGCCCGCCGATGTTCAGTTCCCCTTCGTTGGCGAAACCGATATCTGGACGCCGCGCTACTTCGAGTACACGTTGATGAGCCCGCAGCGGCTGCGCATGGGCGTAGGCTATCTCGGCATGGTAGCCAGGCTGCGGTCGGGAACAACGCTGGACAGCGCCGAGGCCGAGCTTGCCGTGCTCAATCAGCGATATCGGGAGCAGAATCCGACGGCGCCTGATGCCGATCCCGGCGTGGTGATGACAGCCGCTCCACTGCGCGACCTTGTCGTAGCCGGTGTGCGCGGAAAGGTATTGATGCTATCCGGCGCGGTTGCCCTGGTGCTGTTGATTGCCTGTGCCAATGTCGCGAGCCTGTTGCTTTCGCGAGCGCTGGCCCGCAGACGAGAGATTGCGGTGCGCCTGGCGCTTGGAGCGAGTCGCAGCGTGGTTGTGCGGCAACTCCTTACTGAGAGCATGCTGCTGGCGCTTATTGCCGGCGTCCTGGGTGTTTGGTTGAGCTGGGCTGCAACGCGAGCGCTGGTCACATGGGGAGCTAGCCAGCTTCCGCAAGGACTTCTTCCTATGGGCATCGATCTGCGTGTGCTGCTGTTCACGCTCGTCGTTACGGTCCTCACCGGAATCATCTTCGGGACTTTTCCTGCGCTGCAGCTTTCGCGAGTCGATCTCAACATGACGCTGCGCGATGAAGGTCGAGGCACCTCTGGCGGTCACGCCCGTGCACAGATGAGCAGCCTGCTCGTCATAGGCCAAGTGGCGCTCTCTTTGCTGCTGCTTATCGGCGCCGGTCTGTTGCTACACAGCTTCAGGCGGCTGCTGAGCGTCGACCCGGGCTTTGACGCCCGCAACGTGCTCTCGATGAACGTCTCGCTGCCTACAGTGAAGTATGCCAACCCGCAACAGCAGATTGCGTTTTTTGACGAGATGCTGCGCCGGGTCTCCGCGCTGCCTGGTGTGCACAACGCTGCGATATCGGCTACGCTGCCGCTGAGCTGGAAGAGGATTACGCCGATGTTGCCGGAAGGCCAGCCAGACGTGCCGCTGTCACAGCGACCGTTTCTGGATATCGAGGCCATCAGTCCGCAGTGGTTCCAAACGATGCGCGTTCCGCTGCGTGGGGGGCGCGAGTTCACCGCAGCCGATCATGCCCAGTCGCACAAGGTTGTGATTGTGAATGAAACCTTCGCCCGTCGCTTCTGGCCGGATGAGAACTCTGTGGGTAAGCGCGTACTCGTGGGCCGGGGGCCGGAGCCTTCTGAGGTGATCGGCGTGAGCGCGGATATCAAGAACAAGGGTTTGGCGCAAGACACACAAGCGCAGCTTTATGTCCCCTTCCCGCAGCTGCCTTGGGCAAATATGAACCTGCTCGTCAGGACGGCAATGTCGCCACAGAGTATAACTTCAGCGGTGCTTGCGCAGATCTCTGCAGTTGACGCCGACCAACCGGTCAACAAGATTCAGACCGTCGACGAGATCATCGACTCCTCACGCGCGCAGCCTCGCTTTACCCTGCTGCTGCTCGGAATCTTCTCCACCACTGCGTTAGCGCTGGCCTTGATCGGAATATACGGTGTACTGGCTTACTCAGTGGCACAACGCCGACAGGAGTTGGGCATCCGCGTGGCGCTTGGAGCCAAACGCGCGGACATCCTGCTCCTGATCGTCCGCCAAGGACTCTTGTTAGCGACCGCCGGCATTGCCATTGGGCTAGTCGCCGCGCTGCTGCTGACCAGGCTGATGTCGAGCATGTTGTACAAGGTCGGGACGCGGGATCTGACGACCTTTGTTATCACGCCATTGGCGTTTCTCTGCATCGCGCTGCTCGCCAGTTACCTGCCCGCGCGACGTGCGACGAAGGTGGATCCCGCGGAAGCGCTGAGAGGAAGCTGAAGAGGCAGGACCAGAAGGCTGGAACTGAAACTTACACCACCGATCCGACGAAGCATGTCACCGGCGTCCAAAAGTCCTGGGAGACCGCCAAGGAAGAGCGCCTCTTGGATACTCGCGGGGCGTCCCGATTCGAAGGACGGGCTGCCTGAACTCGTCTGCCGGTTCCATTTCCGGTAATACTCAGCTCGTGGGATGGAGCCCAACAACGATGTGGGAGATGGCTGAACGCTATGGCCCCTTCAGTCAGGACGAATTGCGAAAGCCCGTGGAAACGATTTCCCCTGAAGGGTCCCCGATATCAATCAGCAAGACTTCCAGCAGGACTTCGTAAATATCTTATAAGTTATTGATTTATTTGGTTGCCCCCCAGGGATTCGAACCATTTGAAATGGAACAAGATATCACCAATTTAGTCGAAGATGCCCACATGGATGCCCACACATCCAAAAAATATTTAATGCTCGATTTCTCTTGCCCTCCATCGCACTCTCTGGGACCCTTTCGTACCGCGTGTCGCCTAGCGAAACAGACCGATCTCAGTTGCATAAAGCGACACACGAGAAACAAACCTTGACCTTTGGATTCCGTTCTTAGGCTTCGGTTGCGCGAGTACCGGAGACGATAGCCTACTAGATACTCGTCAATGACGTCTTTCAGATATAGAGAAAAATGCTGCCCTTGCAGATGTAACGTGGCACACGTTCCGACCCAAATGCCCACATCCCGAGAATCAATAAGGGCATGATCTATTTGGGTGCTGTCTCATTGCTGGAATACGGCTGGCCAGGAACAAGCAGGTAAACGTGCAAGTTGTTCCGACGAGCGTCGCAATAGAGGAGTCGGTGGATCTCGCACATGAGATTTACAACCGCGTGTTTCGGAAGGTACCAGAACGATTGATGGAGAAAAGCAAAGAGGTGTAGTGGAACATGTGCGCAGACGCCAACGAATCTCTGCGAATCTTCCTCACGCAGCAGCTTGGGGATGTCGAGGAGGACATCGAAACTATTAGCAGCTACTATCCTGCAATCCGCCTGAAACCTCAGGCGAACTCCTGAAACTGCGCGAGTTGCAGCGCAAGTATCGTGAGATCGCCGCGAGCATCAAGAACGAAATCGTCAAGTTGGGATAGCGTGAATAGGTAATCGACAGTTGATGTGCGGACGATACGAAGACGGTCCAGAAACAGAAGATCGCGGTTTGCAAGGCTGTGGATTTCCACACTTGCTTTTTTCAGTGGTGGGAGTATTGTTCAGTCATTGTCTGTGCTACAGGTAGTATTTTTCAGCCAACCGAAATGACTTCGCTGCCTTGCCTGCATTGCCCGATGACAGACTCCCGAGGCAACGCTTCTTCTGCCGGAAGATCGACCCTCTTTCTTTAGTTCATATCGCCCAAATTAGCTCGTCAAGAGAATAACGTGACACCGTCACGTGAAACCTCAAGACATCTTCCGTCTTAACCTAAAAGAAGGAGATCTGCTTGAATCCCACCTTAAAACTCCTCAAAGCCAAGCGTACGTCGGCCCTGAAAGATGCTCGAAAGATGGAAGCCCACCTTGCGCGTCTCAATATAAAGTCTGAAGTTTCTGGGGTTGCGACAAATCTCCGTTGCATAGTGCAAATGTTCCGTGACTACATTGCCACGCTGGACGAAGCCATCAAATCAGCCCACTCTCCGCGAAGCCGGAAGAGTGATAGGCTCTCGGTCTGAACTATAGTTCTTGGCGGCGTTGAATCCGCAACATCCCGAGATTTCTCCGAATTGCATCAAATGACTCACGGCCAGCTATACGGCCATGAGCAAGGCAGCACGTGTGCGGATTGTAATGAGGCATATAGAAACACGCGGAGAATCGGAAGATACCTGTAAAACCGCAGACGGCCCGGACTCGTGGAACCCTCCGATAGCTGGCCGATAATTTTTTTTAGCGCTAACCGACAGGCTTAACAGCCTTGGCAGCAGTCGCCGTCTTCGTAGCTTTCTTAGCTGCCTTCTTCGCCTTGGCCCAACGCGCCTTCATCGCAGCAGATATAGCTGCTCTCCCTTTTGCACTCAACTTTCTCTTCTCAGGCTTCGCCACTTTAGGCTCAGTGGATTTGGGATGGGCTGGACCTTTCTTTGTTGCGACGCCCGATAGCAATGCTCTTGCCTGTTGCAACTTGGATATCTCCGTGTCGATATCAGCAATGATGCGGTTCGTGTCCATGGATCCTCCGTTGGATCAGCATAACGAAGAATCATTGAATATCACAGCTTGAGAGCGTGGGGCAGAGGGAGCAGCAACTACGTCAACCTAATGGATGAGCAGTACGCCAAAGTGAAAAACTGTCCCTTCATGCCTAAGGCTAAAACGCTTCGCCGGGTGGGATGCTGTTCGATGACCGCTGGGTTAATTTCTGCCTGACGATCAACTGGTATGCGAAGGCGGAGACTGAAGTGGAAACTGCCAGCGCTTTCGCTGCGGCAGGGAGCCGCGCGCTGACGCTGGTGCTATTGCGGGTGAGATACTTTTGCTGCTTCAGGGGGGTCCGGGCTCGTGAGTAGAGATTTGCGACTTTCGATGCAGTCGCTAAATCTGATAGGGCATGGTGTCAGTGGAGGTTGGATATGGATCTGATTGCGATTTGGGCGGTTGGATTGGTTGTCCTGATCTTTTGGATTATCAGGATGAAGCAGTTGCGGGACAGGCGGGAGTGCGAGAAGTACAGCATCGACGCCGAGGAACTTCATAGGCTGCTTGAGTCGAAGAAGGACATTCTTGTGCTGGATGTTCGACAGCCGCTTGATCTGCTGGCTCATTCGGAGATTATTCCGGGAGCGGTGAGGGTTCCGCCGAAAGAGGTGATGGAGCAGGCGGCGTTGATTCCCAAGGACAAGGACTCGGTGGTCTATTGCATGTGTGTTAGTGAAAAGACGAGTCGCATGGTGTTGCATAGTGCGCTGCGTCTGAAGTTCTCGCGGATTCGATTTCTGAACGGCGGGTTGGCGGCGTGGAAGGAGAAGGGGTATCCAGTGGAGATGTACGATAAGCCCTTTCATCTTGATACGGCACCTAGCCATTCATGATAGCGCTATAGCGGGCTTTTTCTTCCATGCGCCGACGATGGCGCCGATGAGGATGAGCTCGATGAGGTAGTAGCCGGTGCAGATGGCGTAGATCTGGAAGGTGCGGACCTCAAAGATGTATGCCTTGGCCCAGCTGGTAACGATGAAGCCGAACCAGATGATGGCGGCGCAGATGATTCCGCGGCGCGGTTTGTTCGCCTGAGGCCTGGATGCAGATGCTGAGGACGGCCGCAGCGATGATCGAACAGAGGATGGCGGTGGCATATTGTACGGCGGGGTTGAGGCCAGTGCCAACCAACCACTCTCTAGTGCGCCCGATGCCTGCGAGCCACTCATTCATGAAGACACTGAACCATAGCGCCTCGAAGATAAATGCGGCGATGGCCGCGACGAGGATCGCTACCCAGTTGAGTCTGATGTTGCTCATCCTTGCCCTCCACTAAGTTGTTCCGTGACGTCAGGGAAGCATATAGCGGAGGGGAGGGATGCGCAAGTCAGGCGCTCATGATCTTGTCGAGCGTGATGGGGAGGTCGCGGACGCGTTTGCCGGTGGCGTTGTAGATGGCGTTGGATATGGCTGCGGCTGCCCCTGTGATGCCGATTTCGCCGATGCCACGTGCGCCGAGCGGGTTGAATTTGTAGTCGGGGATGTTGAGGGCTGTGACGTCGATCTCGTGGATGTCGGCGTTAACGGGTACGTGGTACTCGGCGAAGTTTTCGTTGACGGTGCGGCCGTAGGTTGGGTCGATGAGGGTTTCCTCGTGGAGGGCCATGCTGACCCCCCAGACAACACCGCCGATGAGTTGGTTGGTGCCGGTCTTGGTATTGATGAGAGTGCCGATGTCGTAGGTGCCGACCATGCGGCGGACCTGCACCATGTGGGTGTCGGCGTCGACGGCTACTTCGGCGAAGATGGCTCCCCAGGAGTGTGAGGAGAAAGAGTCGCGGTCTTTCGGCATCTCGGAGGTGGCGGTGGCTTCTACGGGTGTGTTGCCGTTGCGGGCAATGACGGTGGTGATGGGTTCGGATTTTTCCGGGTTGGATTTTAGGCAAAGCTTGCCGTCTTTGGCTTCGACGTCTTCTGCGGCGGCTCCGTGCAGCGGAGATTGTGCGTCGGCTATGGCGAGTTGGGCTAGTTTGAGTTTGGCCTGCATCGCGGCGTCGTACACGCCGGGACAGACGGAGGCCGCGGTGGTTGAGCCGCCGGAGCCTCCGGAGGGGGGCAGGGTGGTGTCGCCTAGTTTCACGTCGATGAGGGATGGGTCCATAAAGAGTGCGTCGGCTGCGGTCTGGGCGAGTATGGTGTAGGTGCCGGTGCCGAGGTCCTGGGTGCCGACGCCGACGAAGACGCGACCGTTGGGTAGGAACCGGACTACTGCGGAGGAGGGGCGGCGTCCCGCGCCGTAGTTGGCGGTGGCCATGCCGTAGCCGATGAGTTTGTTGCCTTCGCGGCGCTGGCCGGGTTGCGCGGTGCGCTTGGACCAGCCGAAGCGTTCGGCGGCCTGGGTGTAGCACTCACGGAGATGTTTGCTGGACCAGGGAAGGCCCTGACGGGGGTCTTTTTCGGCGTAGTTGATGAGGCGAAGCTGGATGGGGTCGATGTTGAGTTTTTCGGCGAGCTCGTCGAGGGCGACTTCGAGGCCGAAGCTGCCGGTGGCCTCGCCGGGGGCGCGCATCCATGTGCCCATGCCGAGGTTGAGTTCGACCAATGGTTGGCTGGTGGTGAGCGATTCGCTGTCGTAGAGGAGTTGGGTGGGGCCGGCGGCGCTTTCGGTCCAGTCGGAGATGAGCGAGGTGTAGCAGGTGGAGTCGTGCTGCTGGAGGAGAAGCTTGCCGTCGGAGGAGGCGGCGAGCTTGATGCGCTGGGAGGTGTTGGGGCGCGAGCCTACGGGGCCGAACATCTGTTCGCGGCCGAGGACGAGTTTGACTGGGCGCTGCGCGACCTTGGCGGCCATGGCGGCGAGGATGGTGTGGGACCAGACGTAGCCTTTGCAGCCGAAGCCTCCGCCGGTGTAGGGGCATTGGACGTGAATGTTGGCGGACGGGATGGAGAAGGCGCGGGCCAATGATCCTTGGGCGCCGCTGATGCCCTGGGTCGCGTCGTAGACGCTTAGTTTGTCGCCGTCCCAGGTGGCTATGGTGGCGTGCGGTTCCATGGGGTTGTGGTTCTGTATGGGCGTGGAGTAGGTCTGGTCGATGACGACCGTGGCTTTGGCGAGGGAGGCTGCTGGATCGCCGCGATGCGATGCGCCGCCTCCGCGCTTGGGTGCGCGGGCGTCCTTGAGCAGAGCGTTGAAGTCGATTTTGGCGGGTTGTTCCTTGTACTCGATTCGGAGGAGTTTTGCGGCTGCCACGGCTTCTGGCAGAGAGCGGGCGACGACTACGGCGATGGGCTGGCTGTTGTAGAGGACATTGGTGTCCTGCAGGATGTTGACGTTGCCGGGGACGGTGACTTTCGGCGCGTTGAACGGTGTGATGATGGAGTAGACGCCGGCGGCTCGGGTGGCTGCGCTTTGATCGATGGAGGCGATGGTCCCTGAGGGGATGGTGGCCTGGACGATGTAGGCGTAGGCGACGTTTTCGGTGGGGAATTCGGCTGCGTATTTGGCGCGGCCGGTGACTTTGGCGATGCCGTCATAGCGATGGTCGAACTGGCGGCTGTCGAGTTTGGGATGGGGTGTTTCCTCAATGGCGATCATGCCTAGACTCCTTGTGCGGCGAGGGTGAGGGCGCGCACGATGCTTTGCTTGGCGAGTTCGACTTTGAAGGCGTTGTGCTCGTAGGGCTTCGCTCCGGCGAGAGCGAGGTCGGCGGCTTTCCTGAAGGCGTCGGGACTGACGACTGTACCGACGAGGAATTTTTCGGCTTCGAGGGAGTGCCAGGGTTTGTGGGCGACACCGCCGAGGGCGAGGCCTGCGGACTGGATGGTCTTGCTGCTGATTTCAAGGCCGGCTGCTACGGAGACCAGGGCGAAGGCGTAGCTCTGGCGGTCGCGGACCTTGAGGTAGTAGGAGTGCTTGGCGAATTTTGGTGCGGGTAGCTCGACTGCGGTGATGAGTTCGTCGGGCTGGAGATTGGTGTCGAGCTGCGGGGTGGTGCCCGGGAGCCGGTGGAAGTCGGCGACGGCGATGGTGCGCTTGCCCTTGGGACCCTGGACGTGGATGGTGGCGTTGAGGGCGGCGAGGGCTACGTTCATGTCGGAGGGGTTGGTGGCGATGCATTGCTCGCTTGCGCCGAGGATGGCGTGGATGCGGTTGAAGCCTTTGATAGCGGCGCATCCGCTGCCGGGGTTGCGCTTGTTGCAGGCGGGGAAGGCGGTGTCCATGAAGTAGTAGCAGCGGGTGCGCTGGAGGAGATTGCCGCCAGTGGTAGCCATGTTGCGAAGTTGCGGGGAGGCTCCACTCAGGAGCGCTTGGGAGAGCAGAGGATAGTTGGTGCGGATGGTCTCGTGGTTGGCGAGATCGCTGTTGCGAACGCCGGCACCGATGAGTGTGCTGTCGTTGCTGGTGGTGATTTGCGTGAAGTTTAGGTGAGTGACGTCGATGAGGGTGGTGGGATGCTCGACGTTGTACCGCATCAGGTCGACGAGGTTGGTGCCGCCGCCTAGGAACTTCGCTCCGCGGGCGGAGACGGCGTGGACGGCTTCCTCGGGGGCGGTGGCGCGCTGGTAGTTGAAGGGATTCATGCGGAGACTCCTTTCGCGGCGGCGCGGACGGCGGCGACGATGTTGGGGTACGCTCCGCAGCGGCAGATGTTGCCGCTCATGCGTTCGCGAATCTCGTTGTCGGTGAGTTCGGGGTTGGTGGTGTTGCCGGTTTCGAAGGAGACGGTGCTGAGGGTGTTGTGTTTGTGCTCTTTGAGCAGGGCGACGGCGGAGCAGATCTGGCCGGGGGTGCAGTAGCCGCACTGAAAGCCGTCGTGTTCGAGGAAGGCGGCCTGGACGGGGTGAAGGGTATCGCCGTTGGCGAGGCCTTCGATGGTGGTGATCTCGGCTCCGTTGGCGGTGACGGCTAGGGTGAGGCAGGAGTTGACGCGGCGGCCATCGAGCAGGACGGTACAGGCTCCGCACTGGCCATGGTCGCAGCCTTTTTTGCTGCCGGTGAGTTCGAGGTGTTCTCGCAGGGCGTCGAGGAGAGAAGTTCGGGTGTCGAGGGTGAGGGAGTGCGGTGTGCCGTTGACCTTGAGGGACAGGGTCATCGTGTGCGGCGTGGTGGCGTCTGCGGCGTGGCCGTCTTGCGCCGCGGCGAGATGCGGGATGCCGGTGGCGGCAGCGGCGGTCAGGATGCCTGCGGCTTTGACGAAGCTGCGGCGGGAAAGTTCGACGTCGGTGAGAGAGGTGGAGTTATCTGGGAGAGTGTCGGCGAGATCTTCTTCGAGGTTTTCTTCGATGTCGGTACAGCGCTGGGAGCTCATGGCCAGACCTCATATTGGTTGATGGTGCGCGATATCGTACGAAGAGCCAACACGCGTAGACGAAGGGGCGACAGAAAAAGACGCATGCAAAAAGCCAGGAGTTACGGCGGTTTCAAGGGTATGATGGTCGCATTCCTAAAAGCGTTTCATCCCTCCATAAAGGAGATTCAGGAGAGTGAAATTGAATCTGGCCATTGTTTCTAAGTTTTTGGTGATATCTCGCATACCACAATTGGGCTCGTTGCCGTATTGAAGGCCCTCACTAGGTCTTTGGATCCTATCTTTGATTTTGAGGTTCGCGCCAGGGTTGTTTTTAGGGCGTTCGCACCAGTCCAACGCGCTAGTTCGACGATCGATTCGAACTGCAGTTCCTCGGAGAAGGGTGTATTCAGCTTCAGTCTTTCCCGCGAGATCCAGTTTAGTCGCCAGTGTCATGGCCCACAGACAAAGGCACCTCGCATTACATAGATTGATCTCGCCTTGGTCGTCCGTCACCACGTAGGCGTTCTCGGGGACTGCGACCATGTCGAAGGAGCAGATTCTTCGTTTCACGCGCGGGCTCACTTGGTTCTGATAAATTCCAAGATCAGCAATCATCTACAGACCCAGGTTGTCGTTCACTGCAATCGCAATTTCCTGCTCCGATCCAAGATAACGCTCTGTCGTCTGAATGGAGCTATGCCCAAGCAAAAATTCGATCTGTTCCAAATCGCCGCCGTTCTTGCGACAGAGCTTGGCGCAGGTCCGTCGCAGATCATGTGCGCCGAAGTGTTCAATCCCGATTTGCTTTGATCACTGTTCAACTACCGACCAGATGGCCCAGTCACCCAGTTCGTCGCCCACGATCTTTCCCGACTTCGAACGCGGAAGAAGCAGCCTTCCCTTATCAATCTTGGCCGCCGCCGTCTAGGCCTCGATTCCCTGCTTCACCCAAATTGGAACAGCGACCGTTCGAATTCGTCCACCTTTGCCCCAGAGATCGATGACCACCCATCTTCCTTCCCGAAGCTGAATGTCTTCGATCCTCACGGATGCGAGCTCTCGCCAGCGCAAAGCGCAGCCGACCAGGAGAGCGATGATCACATAGTCGCGTTTGCCTTTGAGAGTCGACCGATCGGGCACCGCGAGAAGTTCCTTCGCCTGTTCGCGAGTGAGCCAGTTGCCCAGCCGAGTTCCCTTCTGCCGTGCATTGGGGACGTCAGTCACATTGTCAGCTTCTTCACGCCCGATCATCCCGTTCCGTCGCGCTTCACCGACCAGCTTTCGTATCGCCGATAACCGTACGTTAATGGTTGATGGAGAGAGATGGTCCATCGTCGTTCGGTATTCCATCAGCAGAGCACGGGAGAGAGGTCGGCTGGCACAGAAGGCAAACAGATCATCGAGGGCTTTGGCATAGTTTCTCTTGGAGTGGACCGACGGAACTGTGTCTAAAACCATCTGGCGCAACATAGCTTGGGCCTAGGTAAGAACGTATGGCGGCTCTTCGAGCGGCACGTCGACATGAACGAGAGACGTATTCACTGCCAGCCAGCCTCTCTATCACTCACCAGATGCCAATTGTGCAGCAGGCTGCTGCACAATTGTCGTGATAGCGTCACGACTATCCTATTTTTCGTAATCGGCGACATGACATTACTCATCCTGCCGCTCTTGGCGGAGGAGATCCATCTCGGAACGTAGCTTTATGACCACCTCTTGGAGATCTTCCACGCTCGGAAGCTCTTCGCGGATCGGGGCCGGTAGCTCTTGCGTCACACGATAGGTAGAAACACTGATCGGCTTCGCGATATTCTGCAGCGCATACTCAACCACTGCGGTGCTAGGCGTTTCGCAGAGCAGAAGACCGATGGTAGGGGCATCCGGCCCGGAACGAAGGAGTCCGTCCACGGCTGAGAGACAGAAGTTGAGCTTGCCCGCCCACTCGGGTTTGAAGTTCCCTGTCTTCAGCTCAATCACAAATTCAGCGGCCGTAGAGGCCATAAAAGAGCCTTTTCATTATTGGATATAACACTCGCAGGGGCCCTCGCCTCAAGGCTGAACCACTTGCGATTAGTCTAGACCATGGTCTAATATCAGTCCTTATCTTGCTTGCATAACTTCCAGACCCGGTTTCGGTTCCCGAGGAGCGTCCGCATTGACCAGTGCAATTGTCCGCCAAGACGAACCACGAACCCGCCATTTGAAGGAGCGCTACGATGGCCGCGCCAAAGTCACCGGTGCCGCGAAATACGCCGCAGAGTTCCCTGTCTCCGGGGTCGTCTATGCTTTCCTTGTCCAAAGCACGATCCCGAATGGCACCATCGCGTCGATCGATCGCACAGCCGCGGAACGCGCCTCCGGCGTTCTTGCGGTTCTCACGCCCTTCAACGCTCCAAGGCTACCGGTCGTCCTGTCGCAACCGCCTGCCCGCCATAACCTTACCGTGCTACAGAATACTGAGGTCCACTACAACGGCCAGCCGATCGGCCTCGTCGTCGCGACCAGTCTCGACCAGGCCCGGCACGCGGCGACTCTGCTCCTGATCGCCTATAGCCCAAAACCCGCCAAACTCGACTTCGTGGGACGGCTCGCCGAAGCTCGCCCTCTGAAGCAGGCGGGCCGCGAGCCGGCAGACACGAGCCGCGGCGACCTCGGCGCCTGCATGGCCAAAGCCGACGTTATTCTCGAAGAGTCCTACAGCACTCCTATCCAAAACCACAACCCCATGGAGCCGCACTCCACTTTGGCCTGGTGGGACGGTGACAGGCTCAACCTCTACGACTCGACTCAGTTCGTCTCTGGCGACAGGCAAACGGTCGCGAAGTTTCTGGGCATACCTGTTGACAACGTCCGCGTGCGATGCCCCTTCACGGGCGGCGGCTTCGGGAGCAAAGGGTCGACATGGTCCCACGTTGTTCTTGCAGCCATGGCGGCGAAGTTCGTCGGCAGGCCGGTCAAACTTGCTCTTGAGCGCAACCAGATGTTCGGCCCGGTCGGCTCCCGCCCAGCCACGATTCAAAAGATCAGGCTGGGTGCTTCCGCGGACGGGAGGCTGCTGGGCGTCGAGCACGCGGTCATCCTCCACACCTCAGTCATGGAGGACTTCCTCGAGCCCGCTGCCGTTCCGACCCGCATGCTCTATTCGAGCGAATCGAACGTGACCAGCCACCGGCTCGTCGAAATGAACCTGGGAATCGGCACCTTTATGCGCGCGCCCGGCGAAGCCACCGGCACCGCGGCACTTGAGTCTGCGCTGGACGAACTAGCGATCAAGCTCAAAATGGACCCCGTCGAGCTTCGCTTGATCAATTACGCCGAAAGAGACGCCAGCAAAGACCTCCCGTTTACATCCAAGCACCTTCGCGAGTGCTATGCACAGGCCGCCGATCGCTTCGGTTGGTCCCGCCGCAATCCCATGCCTGGGCAGAAGCTTGAAGGTTCCAACTTCATCGGCTATGGAATGGCCACCGCAACCCGTCATTCCGGCCGCACCTCCGCCAAAGCCTTCGTGCGCCTTCTCGCCAACGGCCGCGCGGTCGTGGGCTCAGGAACTCAAGACCTGGGCACGGGGATGTACACCATCATGGCCGACACTGCCGCCGCTGGCCTTGGGCTTGACCCGTCTCTTGTGGAGGTAGAACTCGGCGACTCGATGCTTCCCGAGGCTCCAGGATCGACGGGCTCACGGTCTGCCGCAAGCGTCTGCCCAGCAATACGCGAGGCAGCCAATCAGCTCTTGCTCAAGCTCTATCACCTAGCCATTTCCGATCCCCGCTCTCCACTTCATGCTGTGAAACCCGAGGACCTCGCCGCCAACGATGGCCGGTTGTTCTCCAGATTATCTCCGTCTACGGGAGAATCCTTCACCGATCTGATGGCGCGCAACGGAGGTGAGCCCATCGAGGCGCAGGGCGTGGCTGAACCGTCCGAACACCAAGAAGCCTGGACGTCGAACTCGTGGGGCGCCGTCTTCGCTGAGGTCGCCGTCGATCGCTACACCCACATGGTCAAAGTCCCTCGCGTACTCGCGACCTACGATATCGGCACGCTGATGAACGAGAAGACCGGTCTCAACCAACTCATGGGAGGCATTGTCTGGGGCATCTCGTTTGCCCTCCACGAACTGGCGCACATTGATCCTTTCTCAGGCCGAACCGTCAACGCAAACTTCGCGGAATATCACGTTCCGATCAATGCAGACGTTGGACAGATCGACGTCACCGTACTGGACATCCCTGACACTCAGTTCAATCCGCTCGGTGCACGCGGAATCGGCGAAATCGGCAACACCGGAACTGCCGCCGCGATCGCCAACGCTATCTACAACGCAACCGGCAAACGGATCCGCCACTTTCCCATCACCCCGGACAAGATCATGGAAGCGAAGGTGAGTTGATTTCCGCGACGGACGCGTTGCCCCTGCGGGGATCGAACTCGATAAAAGCGGTGCCGAGCCGATAATGCCCTTCCATAGCGGGCTCCAACAATACCAACCGCACCAGTTCGCGCATCGTTGGGTAGATGGTGCTTGTCGGTACCTTGAGCGCCGAAGCCGACTTCGTGTCCAGTCCACGTGTTCTTCTCTGTCGTAAAGAGATTGAGGACGTTGATGTATCGATCAATGCCTGACATGGTCCTGAGGTGGGACTTCCCGTTCGACGGTGTTGATGAGTGTGCCGATTCCCTCCACCGTAACATCAACCCGATCACCTTGCCGCAAGAAGACCTGTGGATCGCGCTTGAATCCCACCCCTCCCGGAGTGCCGGTCGCGATAACGTCGCCGGGCGAGAGCCGCGTGAAACCGCTGAGATAGGCGATGATTCGTGGAATGGAGAAGATCATGTCGCCAAGCTTTGCCGATTGCATGGTTGCGCCGTTCACTCGAGTCTCAATACGTTTGTCTTCGAGTGGGCCAGCTTCCTCCGGAGTAATTAGAGTGGGCCCAAAGGCGCCAGTGTTTGGAAAGTTTTTGCCGGGTGTGAACTGGTGGGTATGGCGTTGCCAATCGCGCAAGGTCGCATCGTTGAAGACGGAATAGCCAGCTACTAAGCTTAGAGCCTCGTCTTCACGCACATGGAAACCAGACCTGCCAATGACGACTGCCAATTCACCTTCATAGTCGAGTGCGGAAGAGTTTACCGGCAACACAATCGGTGAGTGGTGCCCGATCAGTGTGTCGGCGAAACGAGTAAAGATCGCAGGATGTTCCGTCTCTGCCCGTCCGGTCTCGCGTCTGTGCTCGTCGTAGTTGAGGCCGACGCACAAAATCTTCGCCGGGTTCGGAATCACAGGGGAGTAGGTAAATTCGCCCACGGCATAGTCAGTGACCGTCGCCTTGGGAATGCTCCCTAAAATGCCGAGCCCTTGCGCCGTCAGAAACGACTTTAGGTCCGGCAGTACCGCTCCGATACGACAACTCAGATCGAAGACGCCATCGGCTCTGACGACTCCGTAGCTGATGCGATTTTCTGCTTTGAATGTGATGAAGCCCATGTAGTTGTCCCCTATTCCCTCGCCCGAAGCACGCCGCGACCCCAAAGATTCAGAGTGCGCTCCTGATGCGGCCAGATTTTGACCGGTCGATCGTGAACGACTTCAAGCTCGGCGGAGACCTCGATCCAATTGCCATCCGGGTCTTCGATGAAGATGAAGAGGTTGTTGCCGGGACCGTGTCTTCCCGGACCCCAGAACAACTGAATGTTCTGGCTGGCAAAATGATCTGACCAGTCGCGGATCGTGTCCCATTCCCCCGCCTCATAGGAATGATGATCAACACCCTGCCTATCCTGATAGAAGCAGGCGAGGTTATGGTGTTCATGATTGCCGCGCATAAAACAGGTCATGATCTTGCCGTGCTCGTTGACCACGCGATCGGACACGCCGAAGCCCAACTTGCCAGCGTAGAAATCTTCGATCGCCTGCACGTCGCGAGTAGCTAAGGTGAGGTGCTGGATCGGGCCGCGAATAGCCTTTGTGATTTTAACCGGCTGAGATTTGGCGAGGCCGAAGAAGATCCCATTGCCGTCAGGATCCGTGACTTCGAATGCTCCCGGCTGGAAGAGCGGGGTTTCGATGGATTGCGGAGAGATCCCCATCTTCTCAGCCCGTTCGCGCAGCCCTTTGAGGGATTCGGCATCACGCACTGCAAATCCGGCATGGCCGAGTTTTTTGGCATCGCCGCTCGAGAAGAGGACCTGCCGAGCGGGACCGGTTGTCAACCATAGATCTCCAGGAAGGGACTCAGATTGCATATCCATTGCCTTGCTATACCACTCGGCGAGCCGCTGGGGCACCGGCGAGCAAAGGTGGAGGTGGTGCAAATAAGCCGACGCTTGTAATGCAGATAAGGTCATACGATTTGCCTCATGTTTAATTCTCACAATGTGAGCCAAGCCGGGGGGTAACTCGCTGGGGTGCAGGAAATTGATGACCCACGCCCGAAGCTAGTGCCTTGCGGTAAAGCTCTATGCCAAGCGAAAGGTCAGATATTCCCACTCCCAGGGCTTTGAAGAGCGTCAGGTCATCCGATGCTGCGCGTGAAGACCGGTTTGCCACGACCGTAGCGAGCGGCTGGACGGTACCCCATTTCGCTGGATCCTTGCCGAAGAATTCGATCATCTCCCGGGACAACTGTTGCGCTTGAGGAACGCTGTCCGTGACGATCCGGGTTGACCGGCCGAGAACGTCCTGCGAGATCTCGGCGCGGCTTGCCAGAATTGCCCCGACAGAGTTGATGTGTGCTCCGGTATGGATCATGTCGGCGGTCACGATGGGATCTGTAGCGCGGGTCGCCACGGTGATAATCGATGCATCCTTCACGGCGTCTCTTACGCTGGCAGCTGCAGTTACTTCAACCTGGAATTCGGATCTTAAGCGGGTGACAAATTGATTGCGTCGAGTCTCGTCCCGGCTGAACACGCGTATGTTGCGAATCGGCCGCACCGCAAGAACAGCTGCAACTTGCGTAATCGCCTGTTTGCCCGTACCTATGATCGCAAACTGGTCGGCTCCTGCTGCAGCGAGCCACCGGGTGGCTACGCCGGACGCCGCCGCGGTGCGCATCTGACCCAATGCAAATGCCTCGATAACTGCCTTGAGGCTGCCATTATTGCTGTCGAAGAGGACAAGCAGAGGCGAAGCTCCATCGCTGGTATGAGCCCAGGTCTTGGTCCCGCAAATCCCTATTCCCGGAAATACCGCACCGATCGCATGCAGGGTGGATCCGTCCCACTCGACGTGGGTCTTGACCATGTTTTGCGCTTTGCCCTCTGCCTCGGCAACGAGTCCCCGCTCAAGAGCGGTGATCGCTTCCCCAATGTTCATCATGGAAACGACTTCAGATTCCGAAATCCAAAGCGGGGAGATTACAGGCGTGTTCATAACCCATTCTCCCGAGACAGAGGAACGGGGGGAGGAGCAAGATTCAACGTATTAACGATGAGCGCGTGAGATATATACCGGCCGATGAGCATCAATACGGCAATAGCGTGGGCAGCGCCGATGGCGCGAGTCACCGCTTCGAATTCAGGAGTGGTATTGCGTCCCCCTCGCTCGGCGACGGAGATTACCAGCCGCTGGACCACCCACTCCTGCTGAGACAGGATCCGGGGACCGTCAGCGGTGCGGCTGAGCACTTCACGAACCCATTCCTCGCTGAAGCCCAGTTTGAGCGAGAGTCGCTCGTGCTGGACGCGCTCATAATCGTTATCCATTAGTACGGCGACAGAAAGGGCAATTATTTCGATCAAATTATTGGGAAGAGCATGCTTCAGGTGCTCGGTGAACTCCAGGAACGACAGCAGCGCCTCCGGCTGATGCGCTGTGCATTGAAAAAACTCTCCCAGGTAGCCTAATCGTTGGACCCTGGGGCGCAGGAAAGATGCCAGCGCCGGTGGCATCTCTTTGGCGGAGAGCCGAGGAATCTGATCACTCATGGTCGGAGGTCTCGAGGTGGCATTGAACGTCGACGACGTGCGAGTTCATTACTCGTTTCGCGAGGTCGGCATTGCCGCTTCGTACCGCTTCGAAGATGTTGCGGTGGTAAGTCACAACACGCCTCCGCATCTCCTCCGTCCGCTTGGAGCGGAGGATCGAATCGCGGATGGACTGGTTGACTGCGTTCACGACGATGTTCATGACAGGGTTATGGGCGGCTTCGGCGATGCAGCGATGGAATTCCATGTCCAGCTTGCGGCTGAGTTCACCACCCTCCAACTCCTGTTCCTGAGCCACGACGACGGCCTCAATGGCGTTGATGTCTTCCGGGGTCCCGCGCAGGGTTGCCAGTCTGGTGATCTCAGGCTCCAAAATGGAACGCATCTCCGTCAGGTGGGCGCTCTTCGCTGACCCAAGCTTCACGACCGTGTTCAGCGACTCGGCCAAGGCGTTGAGGGCATTATCAAAATCGGCTACAAACGCTCCGCCTCCAGCGCCTCGCTTGATGGTAATAAGACCTTCCTTCTCAAGGGCGCGTAATGCTTCGCGCAGCGCGACACGGCTGGTTTGGAAATGCTCAGCCATCTCGCGTTCGGGTGGCAACTTATGGCCGGTGACGATCAAGCCGCGAAAGATGGCTTGGCGTATTTGATCGGCGACCGGTTCGTGAAGGCGGCGGCGCTTGACTCCCACGATCTTGAATGGATCACCCAAAACAATGTCTGTCATATATTTCGAACCTCAACATGATGTGCCGACACCGCTTACCCGGACGGTAACAAAACCACTCTTTATACGGTATTACATTATACCAAATTCTCTCTTTCTTTCCGAACAACCGCCCTCCGCCACTGATCAATATTTTGATGTACGGCTCAGATCATCAATGTTTACTGCCAAGAATCTCGATCATCCAAACTCTTGGAACAGTGGATCTCATTGTTCAACTTTTCGTAAAGGTCTAACTTCATTCCTTACGTCTTGAGACAGAATATCGTACTAAGATCTCCTTCGATAAAAGCTTCGTCTGAGCCTGCGACCGATTCCACTTCTCTAAACCACGTAAGCGATCCACCGTCCCATCGCTACGATGCCGAACCAAAGCAAAATGGAAGCGGTCCCCGCGACACGTGCAGACAACGGTGCAACAGGATCGTTATCCCACTTCCCCACGCTTTGATAGGCCAGCGAATGGAAGACTATTGCATTCAACCCCGCAACCAGGATCAGCAGCATCTTGACTTGAAATGCCCAGTTGCCATACATCTTAGCTGCCTCCGAGGAAAACATCAGCAGACCGGTTACCACCTGCGCCATGAAGCCAAACCAGGCCCAGGGCAAAAATCGTTTTGCCAGCTTTGTGACCGGTTCATCTCGAAAGGTAAGTCCCATAAGACGCAAGTCCAGGATCGAAGTGCCACCCACGAGAGAGATAATGCCGAAAATGTGTACCGTTTCAATTATCGGGAACAACCACAACGACTCCCGAATTGCCGTGCCCACCGATGTGTGGTCAAGCCATTTGCAGAAAGCTAACAATGCACCCATTTCCTGGACCCTCGCAGTAAATTAATTACCCTGCTAACAACGTAAAAATTACGAATGATGACAATCCTTCGATCAAGACATCAGACCTTGAGGCGGGGAACGAGTTTTCTGGCGTTGCCATAACAGACGGCCTGGAGACTTTCAGCAGTGAAGGCACCGCATGTTTTCAAATCGCTAAGCTGCTCTGCCACGGGACCTTCGTATGGGAAGTCTGTACCAAGTACGATTTGAGATACTCCGACGACTTTTGTCAGTGCATCGAGTGCCACCGAATTGTTCGCATTCGCCGTGTCGTAATAAAACTGTCTTAGTTGATGGAGACGGACATTGGGTCGAGCAGGATCAGTGAGGCTGGCCATCTCTTTCCGGCCGAGGATGCGTTCAATCAGAAAAGGCATCGTTCCACCGGCGTGCGAGAAGCTGAACCGAATATTTGGATAGAGGTCGTTCGCATTGATAACGACCAGGCTCATGATCGCGCGGGTCGTGTCGGTCCCATATTCAATCACATTGTTGTTGACGCCCGGAACCAGGTACCGCTGTGCTCCAGACCCGCCGCGAGTGCAGCAGCTTGGAACATTCGCGTGGGTAAACACGATAGCTTTGCGTCGATTGAGTTCTGTAAATACCGGAGCGAACGCCGGATCTCCAAGCCATTTGTCGCCATAACTGGTCAAGATACCGACGCCGTCAGCCTTGAGTGTGTCGAATACATACTCAATCTCGCGAAGACTGCCATCGATATCGGGTAGCGGTAAAACAGCGAATAGACCAAATCGGCCCGGATGATCCGTCAGCATTTTTGCGCCGTATTCGTTGCAATCACGCGCCAAAGTACGGGTAGCATCGATCGGAACAACATTCTCTCCCAGCCAAATGCCGGGGTAGGTGATCGAAATCATGGCTGTCGCCACATTCGCGCGATCCAGTTCCTCTACTCCCCTAGCGGGAGTCCAACCAGTCCAGGAAGGATGGAGCACATTTTTGGAGGCAAGAAAGGAAGCCCATTGAGGCGGCCCAAAATGATGGTGAAAGTCAATCGCGCGAGAGCTGTTACCCAACGTCTGTGCGGTTAACTCACGAGAGGGGACGAGCGCTCCCGCAGCAAATGCGGCAGCACCAAAGATAAACTCCCGCCTTCGAAGCCAGGGGCTCTGCGACAGACCATGGGCCAAAACGTCAATTGTCTTGTCTTTCCCTGTCATCTTCGTATGCATCAACATATCTCCAGACATCTTTATCTCGTCTGCTGGTGGCTATTTTTCTTTATCAGTGGGGACCTGGTCATGACTACTGTGTGCCCACAAGGAGCGCCCGTCAGGAAGAGCCACTTTTATCAGGTCTACTGAATGCGAACCATTCTTGGCCGGATGAAAAAAGAATGTTACGACATCGCCTACTTTTAGCGTGGTCCTTGTCCAGCCTTCATCCTGCATGAGACGAATATGTCCGGCCTCGGCTACCCAATTCTCGACCTTGCCCTGGTCGTTCTTCACGTCAAAAGACATGGTTGAGTGCGGATTGGCCAACTCGTAATCGGTCACCGTTCCTTTTAGCGAAAGGGTCTTGGTCTCGTCGTAAGCGGCATAGCCGTGGTGGGCCGACGCCGGAATTGGATTCACCAGACACGCAATCGACATGGCCAAACAAGTTACTAGTATCTTCCTCATTGTTACTCTCCAAATCTTCAAAAGTCCGTTGAACCCATGCCTGGAATGGCCTACTTCCCCTTACTTCTTTGGCGTGTCCTTAGGCAAGTTGAGCCCTTCGGAACCATAAGTTGGCTTCATCACCTTCTGATTAAACTTCGCATCAACCTCGGGGACGCAAATCCATTCTTCTAACTGGTCGTCCTGTAACTTTAGAGTTCTTGTGAATCCCGACCAGGGTTTATCACGCCAAACCTTTGGGTCATAGAAAGTCATCTCGATCAATAAGGTGTTGTAGTTCGTGCGCGTGTAACGCTCCACGAGGTGGAACTGATCGCTCATCGGATGGTCCACATCTTCGCTCACCCAATCCTTGCCGTTATACCCGATCGTGTCCACGACAAGCGTGTTTCCCTCCCATTTGCCGACCGAATCCCCCATGTAGGTTGGCGACAAATCTTTCGGATGTTCCTTATCGATCCAGATGTCACGCCACTCGCGATGAAGCTCAAACACCTGGTGGATTCGACCGGGGAGCTGAATATTTTCTATTGGGTAAAATCGAAGGTACGAAAACTGCGCCGGGACTGCGATTGGGTCGCAGTTCTGCCCGGGAAATCCGCCACTCACGGTGATGTGGCTCCCATGGGTAATCCCCCCGGGAAATATGTGCTCCTTGCCCCATGGCGTCAACGGGGGTTCGGGCATGGTGCTCCTAAACAGGAGATTTGATTTTGGCGTCATCGGAAGCCGCCACACTCCAGACAGATCATGGGGGTCAAAGGATTTATTACTGTCCGGTACAGTGGCCGTCTTGGCAGCTGACTGGGCGACTGTTCCCGGCGATCGAGTTGCCAGCGCCACGAGCGCAACTAATAGGATCGTCCTCAACTTACGCACTAGAAAAACCCCTTTCTTGTTTTCCATCCAAGGCCATCAAGATTCCAACATGTCCTGCAGAAGCATTGGACAATTGGAACCACCCTATTGTGTTGCTTTCTCTGTCCCGAACCCCTTATCTGACCTCAACGAATTTTTTGGCCTAAGGAAAACACTGTCTTGAATTGGTGCGTTCTCTACAACACTGATGGTGACTCCTCGCACCCGAGTTTCAGGTCCCTGATTGACGAACTGGAACGGCGCTATTGTGCCGTCACCGACCTTTCGATACTGAAGCAAATCCACAATTCTTGCTGAATTACCGGCAGCGGCAACCGTCACCGGATCTGTGCTGCTGTTGAGCGGACTGTTCGGCCAATTCGGGTTGTTACCAGCACTGGCGAACCGGAGCAGCAGTCCCGTCTTCGTATCAAAGTACAGCCATTCATAGTCGTCACCGGCCTTCGCTGGAACACCGAGAAGTAGATAGGTGTCGCGAGCCTCGCCAGCTGGGATGATATCCGGCCCTTGACCTCCTGCTATTTCTCCCACCGCGCTGGCCGCAGGCTGGAAAATCTTGTGAACCCCGTTATACTCGAGTCGCTGAAAGGCTTTCCTCAAATGCTTCAAATCGAGCGGGAAATATCCGTAGAAATAGAGTTCCTGCTCGCAGAGCCCGTCGGTTGAATTCTTTCCATCGTGTGGAATCCCACTCGAATCCTTTCGTCCCGACCAGCTATAACCGCCCTTCGCATCGCATCCGTTGGACCAGCGCAGAAACGTTCCGTCAAGCGCAGTGTGACTCATGATCGAAATAATGCGCCCGTCTTCCGATGACGGTTTCCTGGTATAACGCAGGAGATAGTGGTCTTCTGGCGTTCCCACGTCCTGAAAACGCCGCTGCGTTATGACCCGAGTGTTTATCTTTGCGAGTGCAGCTGCTCCTCCCAGCGATTCCTCATACTTCGCCAGAATCTGATCAACCGTGGGCGCGTTATCGGCGGAGGGCTTGCACGGCCATTTTTGCTCGTAAATGCATTGAAAGAGTTGTCCGGCGCCCGGCGTCGAATTCGGCGATTCCCAGGTTTGCGCCGTGATCGTCTGGGCCTGGGTTGCCGATGTCAGGGCGATTGTCATTATCACCAGTGCCAGCATCGCAACTGCTCTTCGTGATGCTCTTTCTGTAACGCCCATCGAAGAAACTCCTTTTTGACCGCGCGAGGTTTGTTGTAATCAGAGTCAACATTTTTATCTCGAAGAAATGGTCTGATCAGAATAGAACCTTCAAAGAAAATTGAATTTGCCGTCCGGGCGTAGACGTAGAGATAATACCGCTGAAGCTGGGCTGTTCCACGGTGTCTTTCACATTCCCGCTGAAAACGCCTCCATTTTGCGCGGGCCCAAAGTTGGCATGATTCAAAAGGTTGAAAGCTTCCGCTCGGAACTGGAGCTGTCCTGCCTCGCCCAGAAATCGCAACGCCGTGTCCTTGTTCAATGAAAAGTCCCAATTCACCAATCCTGGTTCCGTCAGGATATTTCTGCTTACATCTCCGATAGTACCGACTGGTTGCAGAGCAAACATGTTCGGGTTAAACCATTGCTGGACTGTGTGTGTAATCACGGTCTTCCGGTTGTAGACAACAGGGTTGTAAGGAATGCAGCCTGTCGCATTAGCGGGACAAGTCGTCAAACCGGCGGCGACCGCTGCCGCAGTAAGGGTGCCTACATTGGCGCTTGTGACGTAACTGAGCCGCTCCAGTCCACCGTTCGTTCCCGTAAGCCCGGTTTGCTGGCGGTCGCTCGAAAGGGTAGGCGAGAAAGGCATGCCGGTCTGGAAGCTGACGATGCTTCCTGTCCACCATCCGTTCCCTAGCTTCGTAAGGAAGTTCCTTTCACCGGTCTTGGGGAGATGATAGAGAACGTTGACATGCAGATTGTGCCTTACATCAAAGTTAGCCGGGCCCCAGTCCAAGATTGGCCTGAATGGATTTTCGACCTGATTGGTCGTGGCGCCACTGGTATCTGAGTTTGAAATTCCTTCCGTATCGTCGAGCAGTTTGCTGTAGGTATACGCGAATTGATACTGCAGTCCGTGGCCAAGATGCTTGGTCAGATTGACCTGCAACGCGTTGTACCACGAGACGCCGGCTGTGCCGAAGAGCGAGAAGTTCGAGAAGAAGGGATTCAGCCTTGGAGCTTTTGCATTTGCCCAGACCGGATTCGCGCCTGGAACAAGGGTTGTGATTCCCGTGCATCCTTGCGGGACGAAGGTGTTTTGCGTGGGGCAAAACGGATTTGCTTCGCTCACCGGCTGCCACAGGTTCAATCCTCGCGAGCCCGCATAAGCCACATTCAGGATCATCTCCCATGGCAATTGTCGCTCAATCGCCAAGTTGAAATCATACATGTGAGGTGACTTGTAGTTCCTGTTGATACTTGTCGGTGCCGTTCCTTGAAGAGTACCTGTGCTCGCAGGTATTGGAAACGGAAGGGTGAGTGTTGCTGGCCCTCCAGAGGTGGGAGTAACCACGTAACTCGTGGCATACGGTGGCGTTGCCAGCCCTGCTAACCCAAATACCCCTCCAATGTTGGCCAGATCGTAAAGGAGTGCAGCGCCGCCTTTCAGGGACGTCTTGCCATCGCCCATAACATCCCAGGCAAATCCGATTCTCGGGCTAACGTTACGATGGGTTGGATTCCCAACGATCGGGCCGATTGTCACCGTGTTGCTATAAGGCGGGTTTAGAAAGTACGATTGGCGCCCATTCTTCTCAGTCGGCTGCGTACCGAATTCATACCGCAAGCCTAGATTTAACGTCAGCCTCGGCATCACGCGATAGTCGTCCTGCGCATAAAACCCAATCGTTTCAAACACCATGTCCTTCAGACTGTCGTATGACGGATCGTACGTTGTGTAGTTTCGATACACACCTGTCAGAAAGGATTGGAGCGAGGAGAAGGCCACAGTGCCCTTTTGTCCCACGCCCAGGTTGGCGTACTGATTGTAGTGATTGATCAGAGTTCCAAACTTTATTCCGTGCTTGCCTTTGGTCCAGAAAAGATCGTCACCGAAGCTGAAAATGTCTTGCGTGTTGTTGATGGCCGAAGCCGTGGAACCGCTGAAATTCGCGATGGAACTAATGTTAAAAGGACAGATCGTTCGACCTGTAATGCACGAATAATGCGGGCCGGTCACGCTGCTTGTCGAAGGGTTAGAGGGGGAGGGAGTGGCATCCAGAACGTGCGACCGGCTGTAGGAAAAGCGGCCAGAGTTAAGGAGCGCCGGAGAGAAGATGTGATTTTCGGCGAGCGTCAGATACTGCTGCCTTTCAATAAGACCAAAGTCAAATATAGGGAAGATCTTAGGGTACGTCTCGTTCGTATTGTCGTAGGTATAGCGACCGAACACGTTATCGCTGCTTGAGATGCTATGGTCAATGCGACCTTGCGCGTAATCCTCGTGGGTTCTCGCGGTGCTCAGATAGGTGAACTGATTGCCAGGCTGAATGTTGGGAAGCGGCCAAAGTGCCAGGATCGGCTGGATGGCGGGGGATACGTTCTCCGTCTGGCCGGGCTTCAGCGCCGAATCACAGGAATTGGTGACCGTCTGGACGCCACCGATCACTGGAGTATGACATGCTGCTGGAATCGTTGGGGTTACGCCGACGTTCGGAGGGTTGCCCGATACTTCGCGAAAACCCTCATAGGTGCCAAAGAAAAATGTCTTGTTCTTTCTGATCGGGCCGCCGAGGGACCCGCCAAACTGGTTCCTTTGAAACGGAGCGGTACGGCGGCCTCCACCAGGAACTGTTGTCGGCAGTGAATACAAAACGTCGAAGTAGTTACGCGCGTTTAGAGCACTGTTCCGTAGATATTCGAACACGTCACCGTGAAACTGATTCGTTCCACCCTTGGTGACAATCGTCGTCTGGCTGCCCATCACAAGGCCATATTCCGCGCTGAACGAATTCGTCATCACTCTGTACTCGCTAATTCCGTCCAGTCCAAGCGAGAGACCGGAAATCGATGAAGCGCTTGCAGCCTGAATGTTTCCCATGATGGCACCGTCAAGCGTGTACATATTCGATCGGAGTGGAGCGCCGTTGCTGCTATAAAACTGCCCGAAGAGGCCATTAACGCCGGGTTGATTGCCTTGGAACTGAGTAACTCCAGTTTGCAACAATGTCAGGTCGACGAAATTTCTTCCATTGAGGGGTAGCTCTGAGATCTGCTTGCTGTCCACAATGTGGCCCAGCGAACTGGTTGTCGTGTCCACCCTGGCTTGCTCCGCCGTAACAACGACTTGCTGTTCAATCCCACCAACTTCCATCGCGAAGTTCACGACTGCCTCTTGCGCGACGTCCAGGGTCACATCCTTCTGGGTTTCGGTCTTGAAACCCGCCATTTCCGCCCTCACGTTGTAGTGACCAATTGGAAGAGCCGGAAAGCGGTACGCCCCATTCTCACTCGTCTTCGCGGTCCGCTGAAAATTTGACGCCGCGTTTACGACCGTGACACTTGCAGTCGAAACCAACAGGCCTGCCGAGTCTTTCACTACTCCCGAGATGGTTCCCGTCGGTATGACCTGGGCGAACATTGCAGGAACCAAAAGAACCAAAATTAGCGATACTGGCCAGCTCACTCCGAACTTTTTCTTGCTGCTCAGGAGCAGGATCATTATTTTCTCTCCTTGACGGTCTATACTCGTGCACCACTAGGCCAAAATCGCTCGTGCCCTTGACGCTTTGCCCCAAAAACCCCGCCCTTCGCGCTAAACCATCCGCCGCAATACGATGCGAGCGTAAGAGCCTTCGCTAATGACCATCATCCAAAGGAGCCTTTTGCAAGCGGGCTAATCTTAGACCATTGACTATATTGCTTGTCAACAACAAAATGAACAAATACGGGTCAACCTTTCTTAGAGCTGGCAAACAGGGCCGGACATCTGTGCCGCAAAATAAGAGCCTCGCCACTAAATAAGAGCTAAGTAGAGAAAAGATACCCAAGCGGCTCTTCCTTCGAAGAACTTTGGGCGAAAAGGCCCAACCACTGCAACAATAAGCTTCCGGCTCCCGTCTTTCCCATTGCCACCTATTGTGAGGGGTAATAGTTGAAGTTGTTTGGTGTAATGGTCTAATATTGGGCCTCTGTCCTGATTTCATGGATGGGGATATCAATGATGCGATCGTTTACAGCGCGATTCGTGATCTGATACCGAGGTTTTCGTTGGCACAAATTCGCGACAAGGTCGCCCTCCTTGCTAAAGCCACGAGCGTGGGTTCGTTACTGAGTTCGATTTTTTCCGATGGAAGACGAATTAACAGGAGCCTACCCACAACTATTGAAAGGAACGGATGAAGACACGGACGACTATCGATGTGGGGGCGCTGATTGAAAACAGCCGACTTGGTTGGTTTCATGTGGCGATACTTCTTAATACATGCATGGTCATGTTTATTGAAGGCTACGATATGCAGGTAACTTCGTATGCCGCTCCAGCAATCATTAGGGCATGGCATCTTACCAACGCCTACTTCGGACCGGTTTTTGGCTTTGGATTGTTCGGCTACTTATTAGGCGGGACTATTCTTGGCCACTTGGGCGATCGTTTCGGGCGTAAGAAGGTCATTGTTGGTGGGTCTTTGTTTTTCGGACTATTCACGTTTGCCGCAGCTTACGCGACATCGCTTACCGGGCTGTTGGTCCTCAGATTTGTTGCTGGCGTCGGAATAGGTGCTTCCATCCCGGCTGCGATTGCCCTCACAGTGGAATATGCGCCCGCTCATTTGAAGGCCAGGATAATCAGCTTTTTGTTTCTTGGCTACACATTGGGGGGGACCCTCGGTGGCTTTGTGGCAGCCAGACTTATTCCGGCATTTGGTTGGCCCTCAGTGTTCCAGGTGGGTGGAATCGCCCCCATTGTTCTTGCTGCTTTTGTTGTCTTCACGTTACCAGAATCAGTTCGGTTCCTCGCGCTAAAGCAGGATCGGCCTGATAAGGTCCGGACTATTCTCCGACAGCTTTCGCCTGAATCAACACTCGACGATGGCGCTGATTATGTTGTGGCAGAGGAAAGACACCAAGGTCTTCCAGTGAAGCATTTATTCTCAAAAGGCCGAGCAGTAGTGACAGTTTTACTCTGGATCGCCTTTGCCTCGAGTTTGTTGGGCCACTACTTTTTGACAAGTTGGTTACCAACGATCCTCGCGGGGGCCGCAGTTCCTCTTACGTATGCGATTATTTCAGGCGCTCTTCTGCAGGGCGGAGGCGGGATTGGCGGTCTATTAATATGCTGGCTCAGCGACAAAAAAAGCATCTTATTTATCGCATTTGCCTTTTGCCTCGCTTCCCCGCTCATCCTTTTGATTCCCCACGCTCGCGGTTTTGCGCTGCTAATGCTGGCGTTCCTGGTAGGCTTCTTCCTGGTGGGGGGCCAGATTGGGCTCAATTCAATTGCCGGAACGATCTACCCTACCGACATCCGCTCAACCGGGGCGGGCTGGGCCCTTGGAATTGGACGAATTGGTTCAATCCTTGGGCCTGTCCTTGGTGGCGTTTTGATCTCGGCTCACCTTCCTATTCGATCTCTGTTCCTTTACACCGCTCTCGTCGTTCTCATTTGCGCAGTCACAATATCAATACTTTGGAGGATTATTCAAACAGGCAGATCTGCTGGTTATCCTGCTGAATCGAGGTGACTGTTTGCTCGAGCTGGACCAAGCTATTGTCCCTGACAAGGGGAGCAGGGACGTTCCTCCCAAATGTGGGTTGAGATTCTTCTCCGCGTGGAATCCGGGGCGATCGCTCATTCCTCCTGAGCTTTGTGCCTCTTTTCCGCTAGGTTTCGAGACGTCTCTGCTCAACGTGAAATCGATCGCTTCCGCTGCGATTGTCAGGACGGTCCTGGCGGTTCTCGCCACCAGCTTTCTTCTTGTCGCAACAACTCGGGGAGCGACCAGCGGCAGTCTTTCGGGTGCAGTCGCGGACAAAAGCGGCGCCGTGGTGGCAGGCGCAATGCTCAAGCTGGTGAGCACCGCACGGCAAACTACCTATCAAACGATCTCCGATAAGCAGGGCTTCTACTCCTTCCCCAACCTTCCGGTCGGTCACTACGACCTCACGACGGCGGCAACGGGGTTCAACCCGCAACGCAAGTCAGACCTCGCAGTCGATACCGACTCAGCCATCCGCGTAGACGTTTCCCTCGACATCGGCACTCAGACCGACACTGTAACCGTTACAACCGACGCCGGAGTCCAGATTGAAACCGCCGCAACTCACCTCGGCGAGGTAGTCTCCGCCGCCCAAATGACGGCGCTCCCACTCAACGGGAGGAGCTACACCGATCTGCTCGCGATCCAACCTGGCGTCGCACCCGTCTCGACTCTGCTGCCCAGTTCCGTCATCATGGCCGGAGTCACCGGCGGCATCGATCCGTCGGGTGACGCAAACCCCGGTAATTTGTCCATCAACGGTCAACGCGAATCTGCCAATGGATTCCTGGTCAACGGAATCGACGTCCAGGAGCACATGAATGGCGGCACCTCTATACTTCCCAACCTTGACTCCATCGAAGAATTTCGTGTCCTGACTACCAACTTTGATCCCGAATACGGCAAGTACGACGGCGGCATCGTCACCGTAGTCAGCAAATCCGGGACTGGCCAATTTCACGGCAGCGCATTTGAGTTTTTCCGTAACACTGCGTTGGACGCAAGAGGCTACTTCGATCCCACGCGCTCTGCCTTCAACCAGAACCAGTTCGGCGGCGCAATCGGCGGGCCTATTAGGAGCGACAAGATATTCTTCTTCACCGACTATCAGGGAACACGAACCACCCAAGGGGTCTCCACCGGCAACATCTCGGTCCCCACCGTCGCGCAACGCAACGGCAACTTCGACGACCTTACCGGCTCGGTAAGCGGACCTTACCTTGCCTCCCTGCTCGCCCAGGAGCTAGGCCGCACCGTCATCTCGGGAGAACCATATGCCACTGTCTTCCCCAACGGGGTCATCCCACGGAGCGCATGGTCCGCACCCGCAAAAAATCTCCTGCAATACATCCCATCCCCCAACGTCAGTCCAAATCAATTTTCAACCTCTGCCTTCTCGCAGACAGTCCGCGACGATAAAGGCTCAGCCCGTATCGATAGCAACAGCCGCTTCGGGACGCTCTCCGCCTATTACTTCATCGACGACTATGACCTCGACAATCCATACCCAGGCTCAGTAGCCGGAGCCAGTGTTCCCGGCTTTGACGCACTGTTTATCGGTCGAGCGCAACTTCTGTCGATAGGAGATACAAAGGTTATTGGATCAAACACCGTCGACGAGTTTCATCTGGGCTATCTGCGAAACGCCAACATCATCGGTCAGCCGATGGGCGGCCTCGGCGTGAGTCTCGCATCGCAGGGCTTCACAACCGGTGCTGGCACCTCAGGCATCTTCGTTCAGGCCCCACAGTTTGAAGGTATAGAAAACATTACGTTCCCGTCCTTTGTTATGGGTGTTCCCATTACCAATATTACGCAGGTTAACAACACGTATTACCTGAGCGATAGCCTCTCACGCGTGCTGGGCACCCATACCCTCAAGGTAGGCGGCCAGTTTCACATCGATGAGGTCAACGAGCATCCCAACGCCACCTTCAACGGCACGTTCAACATCAATGGGACCGAGACCGGAAATCCATACGCGGACTTTCTGTTAGGCACTCCGAGCAACTACACTCAATCCTCTGGCCAGCCCTTCTATCTGCGGAACCGGTATCTCGGCCTCTACGCCCAGGACAGTTGGCGAGCACGCAGCGACCTTGTCATTAACCTGGGTCTTCGCTGGGACGTCATCATGCCCTGGTGGGAAAAGTACAGCCAGCTCCAGACCTGGGTCGACGGAGCGCAGTCCACCCTCTACCCAGGGGCACCTCCGGGACTGTTGGTTGCCGGCGATCCCAGCGTTCCTAAGACGCTTTCACCCACTGGCTACAAAAACTTCGCCCCGCGCATCGGTTTTGCATTTTCTCCAAAGTTCGACCAGGGATCCTGGGGCAAAATCTTTGGATCCAGCGGCCAAAGCAGTGTCCGCGCCAGCTATGGCATCTTCTATACTGCGTTCCCGGGTCTGTCGACGGGTATCATGTATTCTGTTCCGCCCTTCGGCTTCAACTATCTCAGCCCTGCTCCGCCACTGCTGGCCACGCCCTTTATCACCGCGGCCACCGGCTTCGACAACGGACAGCGCTTTCCATTTCCTTTTCCGTCGCACAACATCTCGGTATCGCATCCCGACACCTCGGTCGAGTGGAGCAACTTCATTCCACTCGCGGCGGACCCATTCTTCTACTATCGCAACCGAGTTCCGTATGTCAGCAGCTACATGTTCTCCATTCAGCGGCAACTCACGGCGCAAACTCTGCTTACTATCAGCTACGTTGGCAATCAGGGCCATCACATTCTTGCGCTCGTCTCGGCTAATCCTGGCAATCCTGCGCTCTGTCTCAGTCTTGAAGGCTGTGGCCCATTCGGAGAGGACTCCACCTACACAAACAGCACCGGCCAAACAGTCCAGGGAACTCGCGTTGGTCAGGGGCCGAACTACGGCGAGAACACTGCCGACAAATCCGTGGCCAACTCAAATTACAACGCACTTGAAACTACTCTGCGTTACCAGCATCATGGCTCGCAGCTCCTGCTGAGCTATACCTATGCCAAATCGACCGATCAGGGCTCGAGCCTTGGAGAGCAACTCAATCCCATCGACCCCCGACAGAGCCGCACAATCTCGGCTTGGGACCTGAAGCACAACTTCGTCGCCAGTTACACCATTGCCTTGCCAATTGCTACCATCTTCCGGAAAAGCAGCCGTCTGACAGAGGACTGGAGTCTCTCCGGCACGACCCGCTTTGCCACGGGCTTGCCGATCACGTTTTTCGACAACTCCGACAACTCACTGATCGGGACGCTGGGCAACGGCGTCAACAACTATCTCCTCGACACTCCGCAATACAAGCCGGGACCATTCAAGATCAATACCGATGGACGCAATGGCCGTCCTGCATTCGACACGTCGCTCTTTGGTGAAGAGGCCCTTGGGCAACTCGGAAACGCGAAACGCCGAATCTTCTACGGCCCCGGAATCAGTAACTTTGACATGACGCTAAGGAAAGACCTGCGCCTTGCGGATGCGAGATCACTTGAATTCCGCGTTGAGGCATTCAATGCCTTCAACCACGCTCAGTTTTACGGACCCTCATCAGTGGATGGACAGATAGAAGACCCGGACTTCGGTGCGATTGTCAGCGCCGCAGCTCCTCGCCTTATGCAACTTGCTGCGAAATTCTCTTTTTAGGATGAGAGGTCCCGCCCTCAAACGAAAGTCGCTCATACAGATACCAACGCTTATCAGGAGTCACACAATGCGTTCAAAAGTCCTTCCCTTCATGATTTTTTCGATGTCCCTCCTCTTCGTCGCTGCGTCTTGGGCCGGACGAGGACAACCCGCCCGGCAGTCGGCGCCTGTGGTAACGGGCCGGGAGGAAACGGCCTCAACAGATAAGAATCCGGCGAAGTTGGCACAGTTGATGCGAGGGACGTTATTCCCCGATTCCAACGTACTCTTCGCCGCTACAGGCAAGAACCCCGCTGACGTACCACCCGCAAAAGATCCTTCTGCGGCAACAAATCCTCTCGAGAGCACCTATGGCAAGTGGGAAGCGGTTGAGAACAGTTCTCTCGCGATCGTTGAAACGGCAAGTCTGCTGACCGTTTCAGGCCGGTTGTGTTCGAACGGCAGGCCAGTTCCAACGACCAACGCAGACTGGCCAAAGTTGGTGCAAGGTCTTCGTGATGCAGGTATGAAATCCTATCAGGCCGCACAGTCGAAGAATCAGGACAAACTTTCTGATGCGACCGATACGCTGACTACGGCATGCAGTAATTGCCACGTTAAGTACCGTGACAAAGACAAACTCGAAGATCGCTGCCGTTAGCTATCTTGTCGGCCAGCTAGCGATAGAGACATGGTCCCACCGCAGAAAACGAGTTGGCTCCTCACAAGGAGGCATAGATCTATCTTAGAAAAGCTTACTGCTAGGAAATCTTGTCTTTAGAAACCCGTCCAACCCCAACGATCGACCTGCCGAAGAAAACACGAATATCAATTGCAGGAAGATGAAGACTCGATTGATACCAAGTTGCGGACCGCCGTTCGCGATTGCAATTGAAAGAAGAATATTGAGGTTGTGAAACACCCCAAATGACGCAGAAATCCGGACCAGGCATCCCAGAAGAAGAGAGATGCCAATCGCCAGTTCACCAAAAGCAACTAGATAGCTGAAAGAGTGGGCATGAGGAACAACAAAACCAAGAATAAAGGCTCGGTGCCAGGCAAACGGGTCTTTCAGAGCAGTTTTTGCCAGCTCTTCTGCAAGCATGTGGCCCATTAGAAATTTCCCCGTTATCTTCGGTAAGGCAGCAGTCAGAAAATGGTAGCCGACGGCAATCCGAAGGATCGCCAGATAGCCCAAATAGGTGCTCTGTTTGAAATTGCTCGCGATAGACATGGTTCTCCTGTTCGAAAAATTCGTCTGCATGTCACAATTAGGCTCGTGCCTTAGTTATTTTTTGTGAACTTCAAAAAATAATTCTGGCCTGATCCGCAACAAGAAACTAGCTATGACCGCCCGAAGATACGCGCAAAATATGACTGTCATGAACGGTCCTTCCTCCAACAATGGTGAGCACTGACGTGATGTGTTTAATTGCTTCATCTGGGACGCGATCCTGATCGAGGAAGTCGTCACTAAGAACGACAAGATCGGCCAGTTTGCCTACTTCAATCGAACCGAGCTTATCGTCGTCTTTTGTAAACCAGGGCTGGCTCGCCGTATACATGCGGAGCGCCTGCATGCGTGTGAGCGTTTGTCCGGCCGCCACAAGTTGTCCGGCACTGTTCTTTCCGGTCACCATGTAATACATGTGCGGCCAAGGATCCAGGGGCGCGACGGTACCACCATCGCTTCCATATCCAACGTGGATCCCACTCTCCACTAGCATGCGGAATGGCGGTATGTCTTTGGGAGAAGTCCGTGGCGGCGTACTTGCGGTATATCGTGCGCCGGCGGCGCTGACACCTACACCCATTGACTGCAATCGATGCAAGGTCTCGAGATCGATCCCCGGAACGTGGGCCATGCACCATCGAAGCGGCGCCAATGGCGTCTCTTTATTGATTTTTTCCCATGTGCCCGTGAACTCCTTCTCGTCCGCAATACCCATCCCATGCTCATCGTAGGCCCAGCCTTTTTGGGCCGTTAATCGAGCTGCCGCTTCATATACCTCTGAAGATGCATTCGGAGTAAAAGGAAATGGCCCACTATAAATCCGCTCACCCACTCCAGACACTTTTATCCAATCATTCCCGAAGTCACGAAATTGATTGTTGATTCGCGCCTTCAAAAAAGGAAGGTCTAAATGAAGGTCCTGCATATAGAAAAATATTCGCAATCGCATCGACATCTTGCCCTCGCGCTCCAGCGCAAGGAACTGGTCGTAGCCGGTGAAGGGGTTTACGGTATTGGTCCTGTTGCCGGTCTCGGCTACGCCCTGCGCCCCTGGCGTGTCAACTGGCCACGGTGCTCCCTTATCATCAGACATCGTAAGACCCAGGCTGGCTGCGTAGGCCATTACATCGAGCGCACCGCGCTCCTCATCCGCAAACGTCCGGGTTGACTCAAGTGCTTTATAAGCACCGACCGTAGGGGCGTTCGCCTCTATGCTCCCATCAGGACCGACTTTAATTCCCTTGTTTTCGAAGAATGTCTTGCCTTTGCTGTTAGTCACGGCAGGCCCATCAAAACCAGTCTGAATATAAACGGGCGAGTTTGGCGCCGCCGTATCGAGTTCCGCCTGTGTTGGCATGCGCTTTTCGGCAAATTGTTCCGGACTCCAGCCACCAACCGCTGTGATCCAGTCGTCAGGCGTCAATGCGACGGCCTTGTTGTGAATTAGTTGCTGCACTTCGGCGATGGAAGCGGCAATCTCGATACGGGCGTCATGGCCGGGGCGCAAGGATGCCACCACGATGTGATTGTGACTGTCAATTAGTCCCGGGATTACTCTCCGACCCTTCAGATCGATTAGTTGCGCGCAGCCGTCATGCTTTGGGACCCCAGGAGCGACTCCCACTACGGTAATGCGATCGCCCTCGATTGTTACCGACGAAGCCATCGTATCGTGCTGGTCCATCGTTGCGACCTTGCCATTGTAAAGAATCGTCACGCCACAGCTTTCGGCATGTAGAGATAGGATTGCTCCCAAACTGATCAGGGCAACAGCCAGAGAAGTCGACGGCTTGGTCGGGAATCTCATCAAGAGTATTTCAACTCCTTAATCCAACAGGTAATTGCCTAGTAGCAGCTTCATATTTGCTTTGTCACTCGCCATTCGTTCCAAACTGCTCCCTAGAGCCCATGAACGGTCTCTAGCTTTCGCAATCGCGTCAAAAGATTAAGGGCATTCTTGCTTTTTATCGATTCAAGCTCCTCGGGATCAAATGCCTTCGATTCCGTCAGGCCCACCGTATTTTCGGTTGAGGAGCGGTATGGGTAATCTGTCCCGAAGAGGATTTGGGATGTCGGCACCACATGCTTGAGCGCAGTCATGGGGATCGGATTGAAGGTCTGAGCGGTGTCGTAATAAAACTTTGCAACCTCGGCCTGAAAATCATGCTGCTGGCGCTCCCCGGTATTTTCGTGCGACCGGGCAACGCGGTTCGCAAAGCGTCCGATCAGATACGGCATTGTGCCCCCGCCATGCGAGAAGATCATGCGAATGTTCGGATAACGCTTTGCCGCGCCGCTGTACACCATTCGCACAATTGCACGGGTCGTGTCTGTCCCGTACTCGATCTCAGCTGACGAAATACCGGGAAGCAGATTCGCGCAGCATGCATTTGTCGTTGGGTGGGTAAATACCACTGCTTGACGCCGATTTAGTTCTTCGAAGACCGGCGCAAAAAATGGGTCACCCAGCCATTTGTCGTTATAGCTTGTAAACAACATGATCCCATCCGCTTTGAGGACGTCGAGAGCATACTCGATCTCGCGCAGGCTACCGTCGATATCGGGCAGCGTCAATGTGGCAAAGCTACCGAAACGGCCCGGGTAGTCTGAGACTAATTTCGCGGCGTATTCATTGCTGTCACGGGCGAGACGTCGGGCTTCGTCGGGATCGCCAAACCACACACCTGGCGCGACAATGGAATTCATTGCATTGGTGACGCCCGCCTGGTCCATGTCGTCGATGGTTTTCTCCGGGGACCAGCCGATCAGAGCTGAGGGCGCAACCTTTTTTTGGGCTGTGACCTCTGCGTATGCTGGCGGCGAAAAATGATGATGGACGTCGATCCAGCCCGATTGAGCACGCGCCTTCGGCTGTGTTTGCTGGGCCAACAGTCTTTCGGGGAGCAGGGAGCTCGCAGCAAGCGCGGCAAGGTTGGTTAGGAATTGTCGTCGTGCGGGACGAGCTGGGCTGGAAACGTCACCTTCGACGCTGAAACTGTTATCCATTTCCTTACACCCCTTAGCATTCTTGGCCCCTCAGTTCGACGTTGAAGGGGTTCATGGATCTCGGAAGCAGCGGGTCTCGGAACATAAGAAGGCCGCCAATTTGCAATTGCGAACGGAATTCAACGAACGGGCTAATGTTAGACCAATGTGTGGGTTTGTCAAAGAAAAATCGCTAAACCCCGTCAATGCAGTGTTTCGAGACAGCCAATCATACAATCTTCGCATTGACAGTAGCTTTGGAGTGATAGGGACTTGCGTGGCTCCGAAGGACATAGCTCAACACAATCGCAAGTGCGGCAAGCAACGCTGGAACTGCCCCAGCGAAGAATATCTGTCGTAGTGACCATTCACGGGAGATCATAATGCCGCCTAATATCGGGCCAACGATCGAACCCAGGCGGCCGATTCCCAAAGCCCATCCCACTCCGGTGGACCTGATCGAGGTAGGGTAAAACGTCGCTGATAGCGCGTTAAGTCCTGCCTGGGCCCCCTGAACAAAACAACCTAACAGGAAGGTCACCATCATCATCAGTGGAAACGACGCGATAAAGGCCAGCGACCCGATCAGGAGTAGGCACAATGCGAACTCCGACAACAACACCACAAATCTGCCCCATATGTTCATCAGGCGTCCCTGCAACAGGGACCCAGCTATACCTCCAAGGCTGAAAACCGACAACCCAAAGATTCCTGTCAGAGCTGGCATGTGGGTCTGGCGCAACAGTGCCGGCAGCCAGCTTATGATGAAGTACAGGACCAGGAGGTTCATAAAGAAGGGCACCCACAACAAAACAGTCCCAATGGCGCGGCCTTCTGTGAACAAGTGAATCACCGGGACTCCTTTGAGCCGTTGGTCCTCCCCCGACGTGGAATAGTCAAACTCCTCTTCTGCAATTTCTGGCGCAATCCGCGAAAGAATCCTATTAATCGCGTATCGGTCACGTCCGTTCATGTTCAGGAATCGAATTGACTCCGGGAGCACCTTGATCAGAAGGAAGGCAACAATCAGAGGCAATATTCCGCCCACGTAAAAAACTGATTGCCAGCCCCAACGGGGCAGCATCACCGAGCTCACCAGCCCTCCAAGCAGAGCGCCGAAAGGCATGCTGCAAAAAAGCGTTGTGACAAGGACCTGTTGCATTCTCCTCGGCGCATATTCTGTTGTTAGAGCGACGACGTTCGGTATCGCGCCACCCAAACCTAGCCCGGTGAGGAAGCGAAAGGCAACTAATTCGTTGAAGGTCGTGGCCCGGGCCGTGGCTATGGCAAATGTCGCAAAGGTGAGCGTCGCAAAAACGATCGGCCATTTGCGACCGAATCGGTCTGCAAGTGGGCCCGCGATCATAGATGACAGCATTAATCCGATGAGGGCAGCTGCGAATACCGGCCCGAAAGTGTGAATCGAAAGATGAAGAGATACTGCCATCGAAGGTGCAAGGAAGCCAATGCTCTGTGTATCGAATCCATCCAGAACAAGCACGAGTCCGCAGAGCAATATGGTGATTGACTGAAATCGGCTGAGAGGCCGCTGGTCGATTATTTCGCTTACCCTTAGGGCGCGGTCCGCGGTCGCCATTCTCTCAGATCCTTCCGTTGTGGGCCATCATTGTGAGTTTCCGTGAACTTGACCATAACCTCAATGAACTCGGTCCATTGTGCGAGCGACTCTCACTGGATCCAGACCGTCTTCGCATTCACGAATTCGCGAATGCCCTGGAGCGCGAGCTCACGACCATATCCGGACATCTTGATGCCCCCGAATGGCAGACGCGGGTCCGAGACGACCATACCGTTGATGAAGACCATTCCAGCGTCCAGTTCGTTGACAAACCTCTCCCGCTCGATCGCATCCGACGTCCAGGCGCTTGCTCCGAGTCCGAACCGTGTGTCATTCGCAATTTTGATGGCGTGATCAATGTCCGTCGCGCGGAAGAGTGAAGCGACTGGTCCAAAAAACTCTTCGCAGTACGCCGGTGAATCGACCGGAATGTCCGTAAGAACGGTTGGGGAGTAAAAGAAGCCGGGTCGATCAAGCGATGACGCTCCGGTGAGAGCACGTCCTCCATCCCGAAGTGTTTTTGTAACATCGGCATGGAGCGTACGGACACTGTTCGCAGTTGCGAGAGGGCCAATGTCGGTGGCCGGATCGAGAGGGTCGCCGATGGTCAAGGCCTTCATTGCAGCGACAAACTTATGCTCGAACTCCTCCGCAATCTCGTCCGCGATGATAAAGCGCTTTGCCGCGATGCAGGACTGACCGTTATTTAAGACGCGGGCGCGCACTCCGACCTTGACCGCAGCGTCCAAGTCAGCTGTCGGCATAACGATAAAAGGATCGCTGCCACCCAACTCAAGAACCACCTTCTTGACTCTCTTCGCCGCTCCGACGGCAACCTTAATGCCGGCGTCTTCACTTCCCGTAATAGTGGCCGCAACAATGCGCGGGTCGCCGAGAACGCCCTCGACCTGCTCGGGACCCATCAACAATGTCTGGAACACGCCCTCGTCAAATCCAGCCTCAAGACAGATGCGTTCGATTTCAAGCGCGCACTGCGGCACATTGGAAGCATGTTTAAGCAGCCCGGTGTTTCCCGCCATCAGCGCAGGCGCCAGAAATCGGATCACCTGCCAGAAGGGATAATTCCAGGGCATGATCGCAAGTACCGGCCCGAGCGGCAGATAGCGTACGAAACTCTTCGTTGCGTTCGTCTCAACAGCCTCGTCGGCCAGGTAGCGCTCTGCGTGCTCCGCATAGTATCGGCATACCACGGCACATTTCTCAATTTCGTGGACTGAGGAAATCAGGGGCTTGCCCATCTCGATCGTGATCAACCGCCCGAGGGTCTCCTTCTCGCGCTCAAGGATATCTGCAACGCTCGACATAGACCGGGCTCGGTCCGAAAACTTCGTCTTTCGATAGAGGGAGAAGGCAGCCGCGGACCGATCGAGCTTCTCATTGAGTTGCTCAGGCGTGAGCGGCTCGAACACCCGAAGGGTTTCTCCACTGAAAGGATTGATCGTTGCGATCGGCATATCGGTCTCCTGCAAATTCAGTGACAAAGAAATGGGTTGAAGTCTGAAGCCGTGGTCTCAGCGCTGAGGACGACGTCTAGAAATTCAAGGTAGAATTTCGTCCCGGAGTTGTCTCCGGCCCGCGAAGCAAGTTGCGAACAGATAGCTTGCGCTCGGATAATTGCTTTTACGACATGGATTGAACTTATACCTTTGTTGAATAACTGATGTCAATTGGCCTCTCTAAAGAAGAAAAACACAAAAATGCTAATTTGGTCTAATGTTAGTACCTCATGGTATATTGCTTTTCGGGAGCTATCACGGTCCGGGAAGTATCGTTTGTTTCGGAGCGCGGAGCCGCTAGCATTTTGGTTGCGTGACCGGTTTGTCTAGCACACCTGATCAACTGTCGCTCGGTTGGGCGTCGAAGTGAAATAGGAAAGGTTTAGGAGGAGAAGATGGAGCATACCGGGTATTATTTTGCGGACCGCACGGGCGTGGCGGAGCCGAAGCTGGATCTGATTCCGGCGGTGACGATTCCGAAAGAGGCGATTGACGAAGAAGTGGAGCGGTTGGCGAGCCTTCCAGCGCCGGCCAACGGCAGGCGGGTCTCGCGCATCGCGAATCCGCTGACGGGAGTGGGTGAAGGTCTGGCTCCGGGCATCGACGTTTCGGTCTCGGTTTTGAAACCCGGGGAACGCACCCTGCCTATCCGTCACAATTCGTCGCAGGTAAACTTCTGCATCCGCGGTGCCGGCGAGGCTACCGTCGACGGCAAAGTAATCCAATACGGACAATACGACGTCTTCAACACCCCCTCCTGGGTGGTCTACGAGCATCGCAACAATACCAACGATCTGCAGGTGCGGTTGACCTACAGCAATTCGCCGTTGCTGGAAAAGATGAAGGTCCATATCGTCGAAGAGGAGCCGAAGCTGGGCGGCAAGAAGAAGACCTACGATGAACACTCTTCGGCGGAGAGTCCCTTTGGCACCTTCCCCATTTCCGACGACGGCTCGTTCTTGATGCCATACGAGAAGCTGATTAATCCGGACGTAGTCAGGTATTCGCCTTTGCACTTCCCCTGGCAACGGGTTAAGACGGAGTTGGACAAACTGGTCTCGCTCGGCCAGTCTTACCGTGGACGCCGCCTGTATTTGCTCTACAATCCGGCGACCGGGCGCACCAACGGGACAACAAGTAACTTTTTCGCCACCATGTGCGTACGGCCGAAGAACATTGTCGACCGCCCCCACCGTCACACCGGCACCGCCATCAACTACTACTTCGCAGGCACCGGCTATAGCGTGGTGGAAGGGGTGAAATATCCGTGGAAGGCAGGTGATCTGATGCTCTCAGCCCCAGGATGGGCGGTGCATAACCACGCCGCGCTCGACCAAGACGTCTATGAACTCACGATCCAGGACAGCCCGCTCAACATCTGGATGGGCTCGCTGCTCTGGCAGGAAAGCCTCGACCAGCCCGTCGAATTGCTCGGCGCTGCAGAAGGGTTTACCACCAACCGAAAAGCCTGACCTCACGACCTGGCTTGGCTGAAAACCAGGCCTAGTGACCGTAATGCAATCTCACTTCTGTTTCAGCTCGTTGCACAAACACCACTCTATCCGGCAAGGAGTGAATCTCTTTCATGATGCCTCTGAACAATAGTTTTCTACGTGGCTCTTTTCCACCGTTGGTGACACCTTTCCGGGGTGGAAAAGTCGATTACAACAAGTTCGCGGAGTTGGTCGAGCGCCAGGTCCAACAAGGCTCACACGGCATCGTAGTGGCAGGGACGACAGGCGAACCGAGCAGTCTCTCCGTCGACGAGCGTACTGAACTTCTCAAAGTCGCTGTGTCGGTCATCGCCGGCAGAATCCAGGTCGTAGCTGCGACCGGCTCTCAGTCCTTTGCCGAGACACTTCAGCTGACAGAGCATGCAGAGCAAGCTGGCGCCGATGCAGTACTCGTAGTCACGCCCTACTACATCAAGCCCTCGCAAAGAGGGCTGGTCGACTATTTTGTCACTCTGGGCCAGCGTATCCGGCTTCCGTTGATGATTTATCACATCCCCGGACGCGCCGCCGTCTCCATCAAGGCGCAGACAGTGATGAAGATTGCGGAGCAGCTTCCTCATCTGGTAGGGCTCAAGCACGCGGACCAGAATCTCGAGCTTCTGACCGAGCTGCTGGTTGGACTCGGGCCGGAGTTTCGCATCTTCTGCGGCGTGGAAGCACTTAGTCTGCCCATGCTCATTCTTGGAGGCAGCGGATTGATGAATGCGGTTGGCAATCTCGCTCCTGCGCGCGTTGCCGCGCTCTATGCGGCGGTCCAGCAGCGTGATCTCGACCGAGCCCGCGAAGTCCACGTCGAACTCTTCGAACTCAACCAATCCATCTTCATCGACACAAACCCCGTTCCGCTCAAGTACATGATGTCGCGCATCGGTCTGTTGGACGCACCGGAGCTGCGCCTTCCGCTCGTTTCGCTCGATGAGGCGAACGCGAAGATACTGGACGCTGTCCTGATGCGCGCGGGATTGCTCGAGGCATCCATTTTATCTGCAACCTAGAATCACCTCCCGGTAGTCAACAGTATCGTAAGGAGTGACATCATCATGCCGGGCGTTCCGCTTTCAATGGCAATTAGCAATTACGACCATGTCGGAGATCTGCTAAATGGTCGCGTTCGTCCGGAAGGCATCGACCTTATTCCGATGGAGTTCTCCGTGGAAGAAATCTTTTTCCGGATGTTTTCTTTCGTGGAATGGGATGTCGCCGAGTTTTCGATGGCGAAGTATGTGTCTCTGGTTGGGACAGGCACGGCGCCCTTCCGCGCCATCCCCGTATTCCCTTCCCGCGTCTTCCGCCAATCGGCTTTTTATGTCGCCACCGGTGGCTCTATCCGTGGTCCGGAAGACCTGGCCGGCAGGCGCATCGGGATACCGGAGTGGACGCAGACGGCGGGGATCTATGCTCGCGCATTCCTGCAACATCAGTGTGGAGTTCGCCTTGCTGATATCCATTGGGTACAGGCAGGTGTAAACCAGACAGGACGGACGGAAAAAGTTACGCCGTTACTTCCCGATGGAGTCAAGATTGAGCAGGTCCATGAGCGGTCGCTCAATGAGCTGTTACTGGCCGGTGACCTCGATGGCATCATCTCAGCGCGCGAGCCTGCCGGCTTCCTGGCTCATAACCCACGAATCTCACGGCTCTGGCCCGACTACCGTTCGGTCGAGGAAAGCTATTACCGGAAGACCGGTGTCTTCCCCATTATGCATGTCATCGTAATTAAGAACGAGGCCTTGGATCACCATCCCTGGATCGCGATGAATCTTTTTCGAGCATTTGATGAAGCAAAGACAAACAGCCTGAGGCGTCTTTCCAGCATTGTCAATTCGTCGGTCGCCGTCCCCTGGATGCATGATGCGTATCATCGGGCACAACAGATCTTCGGCGACAACTTCTGGCCCTACGGAATCGAACCTAATCTGCAGACTCTCAATGCCTTCCTACAATATTGCGGCGAACAGGGAGTCACTCAGCGCACAGTGTCGGTCCAAGAGTTGTTTCCATGTGAGGTCAGTAAAGTGTTCAAGGTATGAACGCTTCCGTCATGATGCCGTCCGCTGTATGGGGCCAATCAATGCGCATTAGGTTCGAATCCTCGAACGGATAGATAGTCGCGGATGTGTGGCTGGATCACCACAAACTGTCTCTTCCGCGTAATGGCAAAAATGCACTGCGGCTCCAAAAACGTCATCACGAAAGCAGAGATTTGAGCAATAAATTGGCTCTACCTGGGGATAAAGGGGCCATTCCACCTGGTCTCCCCGCAGGGGAGGTAGACCATGCAGGGCATCGCCGAAGAGCCATTCAGTCTCCAGGAGCGCTTATACACGCCACAGGAAGTTGCCGAGCGGCTGGGGGTGCCAGAGCGTTGGGTCCGAGACCACGCGACGCGCCGAAATCCCCGCATCCGGGTGGTCAAACTCGGACCACTCCTTCGCTTCCGCGAAGCTGATATCGCGGCCTTCGTCGCCGCACAAATGACTCGCCTACCTCGTGATGTCAGAGGTAATTTATGACCTGGGCTGTGGGAGCAGCCCGAAACCACCGCAAGGAGAAAGCATGGCAAACCGGGGGCAACACGGAGGGACTTCCCCGGTGGTTTTGAACCGCAAGTGTCCTCGACAAACGCGTTCCTTTCCGCTCGAAGGAGTACTGACGAGGCAGGCATTCACGACGCCATCAAGCGGCTTTTAGTGTTGCGAAATAGCGTCAAGGAGTTGCAGGAAGGAAAGCAGCAACTGGTCCAGTCCGATGAGGACACAATTGCTTATGTACGCGGACTAAATCTGGAACACGGATGTGTCGTAGGCCAAGACAGAGTTCTTGTCCTTGCAAACAAGTCCGATATCGCCAGAAAGCTAAATATTGATATGAACGAAACTGCAATGGAAGGCTGCACTAGAAGTGAGATGTTGCTCGGCGACAAGCACTCAGTCCAAGTATCTTCGCATTCAATTAGCGCTAACGTCGCTCCACTAGGCCTGATGGTTGTAGAACTTCACTAAACTTCGGAGATACTTGTGACTCGTTCCTATCGTCAAACAAGAACGACCTCGGCGCCAACCGTACTGGCGTGCCATCATCCCCGTCGTCGAATCACTCCAACCCAAGAGCACAAGAACCTATCAGTCGCCGGGAGAATTGATGGTCGAGCAGGAAAGCCAAAATGCGCGTTGGACCAGGTACAACATCGAGCACGGAGAGGAACGCATATTACCGGCCAGAGTTAGATGCTCTGCGGTTCTTCGCCTTCATGTGCGTGTTCAGTTTCCATCGCATGGACTACGTGCCCACCGATCCGGTCCACCATCCATGGCTCTTTCGGATAGGCAATGTCGGCCCTTTCGGCGTCCCTGTTTTCTTTCTGCTGAGCGCGTTTCTGATCACCGAGCTGCTGCTTCGCGAGCGCGAGCGAACCGGCAGAATTCACATCAAAGCGTTCTATATACGCCGCATCCTCAGAATATGGCCGCTCTATTTTGTTGCGTTTTTCGGATTGGCGCTGCTGAACCATTTCGTTCCTGGAGTCGGCACGGCTGATCCGCTCGCCTGGCTGGCCTTCACCTTCTTTGCAGGCAACTGGTACATCATTCATCACGGCTGGATCGCTGGTTCGGTTGACCCGCTCTGGAGCATCGCCGTTGAAGAGCAGTTCTACATCGTAATACCCGTGCTCGCCGCATTTGCGGGCGGCAGGGCTGTCGCAATTGTCAGCTACCTTCTTCTCGCTTTCGCATATGTCACGGTGCTCCTCTACGCGCTGCACCCGACCTCGGGCGATAACGGAGAGTGGACAAACAGCTTCGTGCAGTTCCAGTTCTTCTCCGCCGGAACCTTGATCGCCCTTCTGTTGCAAGGCAGGCTCGTCAGGCTGCCCATTCCGATGCGTGTAGTTGGCTTCCTTCTCGGGTTCGGCTGCTGGTTTACAGCCCTGCTCCGTTTCAAGGTTCAAAGTTGGGAGCCCCATCCGACACCGGTTGGCGCACTATTGGGATGGTTCCTCGTCCTGGCCGGTGCCATGATTTTCTTTCTCTCTGCTCTTGGAACTCCCTCACGGCTCATCCCAGGATGGCTCGCGTATCTGGGGCGAATCTCCTACGGCCTCTACCTTGTTCATTCGCTGATCTTCTTCCTCACCTTCGAGAAGGCGGTCCCGTACCTGCGCCGCCTTTTCCCCGACCTTGCGCTTCCCGCGGCCATTCGCGATCACGTTTGGACTCTGGTGGTCCTCATGCTCACAATTACCGTAGCGTCTCTATCCTTTCACTATTTTGAGCGGCCCTTCCTTCGTCTAAAGAAGCGGTTCACGTTCGTCGCAGCACGGGAAGAGGTGGCTCCTTCTGCCTGATACGCAGACCTGTATTTCACCGGCCGACCCCGCCAGCCTTCGCCCCACCCTCCCTGCGCCTCTACCCAGACCTCCATTCCGTCGAGTTGGCCCGCAAAGCAGTAGCCACAGCATGCGGCTCAATCAACCCAGAAATCGCAAGCAACGCAGTGATCATGCATCCGAAAATTGAATTCACTAGTTTGCGGAGGCAAGGGATGGGGACGGACATGTCAACCTCGCAGACAAGACTACTCACTCACATAAGCTCAAACTAGCTTGCCCTATTGACCAGTGCTGGCCCCGGCTTGTTGACACCAAATCCGACACTTTGGGGACATCGACCTGTCCGCTTACATCATGCATAGCCAGCAATATTTTGTGATTTTCAGATCGGTCACGGCCATGGCGATCATCGGCGACAGTCCCTATCGCGCCGATGGTGGCAATCTCGGGGATGAGAGGATTTAGAAGGCAGTTTTTTCTCACTGGGACGATTACAGACGGTACAAGCAACCCGGCAGCGCTCGTCGCGTAGCTTCCGCAATGTGGTGTCCTGGAGAGGGATCAGTCTCCAACCACTATCAGGCGCTCTGAGGGACGGGTCACAGCCACGTAAAGCATTTGTTGCGCTTCTAATAGGTTGGATTTCTCGCGCCGGCGTATGTCAGGTAGGTCGAGAAAGGCAGTCTGGAATGTTGAGCCCTGACTTCGATGAACCGTCTGACAATAGTCAGACTGCAGCTGTGCCAGACTCTGTTGGAACTCATGAAGGTGCTTCCATCGTAGACGCGACTCCGCCGCCTCATCCTTTATCCGCTCAACGATCCTCTGAAACTCGCGATCGTCAGCGAGCATATGAATCGCTTTCTCGACGCCTTCGTCATCGCGAAGTATGATCCTCCAGGATGGGAGCGAGGCTGTCCATTTAGAAACGCCATCAGCCTCCTCGATCTCGTGATTGAATGTCGATCGCTCAATCGGCATTGAGTCGGCGTTTGAGCAGAAACGAGCTAATTCAAGAGTCCCATATCTATCTGATAGACGCTGCCGCCGCTTATGCTGCTAGTGACCAGGAGATAGTTACCTTTGACCTTCAAACGTTGTGGACTATCAATCCCGGGTATGTATTGCACCAACTTCATGTTTGAGGGACTAGTGACATCAACCTCATCGATCACGCCCTCCGCGTGGCATCCGACGTAAGCATGGGTGTTGCGGACGACGACCGGTTCCGCATGGCAACCTGCCCCTGTGGCGAGCGGGAGGATCTCGAGTGATCTCAGATTCGTTGGATCCGAAATATCGATAGACTCCAACTGAACTGCGTCGAACATAGTTACATAAGCGACAGTGCCCTGCACTGCCAGTTGTTGCGGCGAGTGTGCAACCGGGAATGGGCTGCCGACTAATTTCATCGTCGATTCATTGACCACCTGGATCGTGCTGGATGTGCTTTGCGGATCGCTCTCCGAACCCGCCGATACGAAAATATATCCACCGGCCACGGTTAGATATCCTGGGTTCGCGAACCCACCGGTTGAAGGGCTCGCCAAAGTTGTGACGCCGGTGATCACGGGATTTGCCGGAAAGGCAATATTTACCTTCGCAACTCCCCCATTGGCGGAAAAAGGCACGCCGAAGAGAGGAACAAATACATTCGTTCCATCGAGGGCGATGCCTGGATAGGGCGTCCCCAGGCCCTCCACCAAGCCCAAAAGGCTTAGAGACCCGTCCGCATGTATGCGGAGCGTCAAAAGAAATCCGGTATCGTAGCAAACCACCGCCATTACATTGCTTTCCGCAACGCTCGTGATTACCATTCCACTTGGATCGTTACACGGAGCCTGATAGACCGGCTCAATTAACACCTGCGACCTGCTCGTGATGCTGTAGGTAAAAATCTGGCCCGTTCCTTGCACTGACACGAATTCGTAAGGTCCAAGGGACGCGACAGAATTGGGAACCCCCAAGGGCGAAGGGATTACGCTTGTCGTTGACTGCGCAGTTTGCCTACTCCTTA
>Ga0210406_10000517_pt1 | contig 51728 bp, 36 predicted proteins | sample IncBWC30MmetaG_FD_155454 | JGI IMG/M metagenome (GOLD analysis project Ga0210406, IMG submission 155454) | Forest soil microbial communities from Barre Woods Harvard Forest LTER site, Petersham, Massachusetts, United States - Inc-BW-C-30-M | ecosystem: Environmental > Terrestrial > Soil >...
CGTCGAACTCGGGCGCCAGAGCGCAGCCGCACAGTCTGCTGTTCTTCTGCCCTACGCAATCCAGGACCCCACGGAGTGGCAGCAGTATTTATCTGCTCGTGCCGCGCGCCGTCGGCGGCCACCCGAAAAAATAGAGGTGATCCAGGTTGTCGGCTCCGATTCTGACACCGATGACAGGATCCAACATCGGCTCAGCAAAGCGCTTCGCGGCCCTCTTGAGCTCTCCAGTCTTGATCGCCAGCTCATCCATATTGCCGGAGAAGGGCAATTCGATTGGCTGGGCTACGAGGGCTTTACGCAAAACGGAGTTCCCGGTTTGCGCGTCACTACTCACGGCAAATCCTATGGGCCACCCTTCGTGGACCTCGCGGTCAACGTGGACGGTTCCGGCGTGGCTGCCTTCGATTTTTCAGCTGGTACGCGCATTACTTTCATGGACATCGTCCACCGCGGCGGTGAGTGGCGCAACGATCTACTTTTCGGATCGAGTAACCTGGCGGCCAGCGAGTTCTACCAGCCTTTGGGACAGACGCGATTTTTCGTTGCGCCATTCGCTTTTGCGTCCAAGTATGCTCGCAACTCATTTTCAGGGTTGACTCGCGTTGCCGTTTTTGGCGACGAGCGAGCCGGAGGCGGCTTGGACGTCGGATACAATTCCGGTCGCCGCAGCGAGTTCCGTCTTGGGTACGAGATCTTCGATGGAAAGCTAAGTCCGTTGATCGGAAACGCGGGACTGCCCATCGCCGGCGGCAGTACCGGCGAATTCCGCGCGCGCTATGTGTGGGACGGACAGGACAGTCCCTCGGTCCCGCAATCGGGAACGAGAGTGACGGTTACGGCGACGAGGGTATTGCAAAGCCCGGGGCTGATGCATCCCATTGGGCAACTCGAGGTGCAGACTTCCAAGGTTGTTCCCGTCGGGCCGAAGACTTCGCTGTTCTTCAATATTTCCGGCGGCACGACCTTCCGCGGCGCAGCCGGACCGTTTCAGGTGTTTTCTCTCGGCGGTCCGTTTCGACTGGGTGCGTATCTACCCTACGAATTCGTGGGAAATCACTATGTCTACTCTTCCCTGGGATTTCGCCGCTCATTTTACCGTCTTCCGGAACTGGTGGGAGGAAGAGTTTACTGGGGAGGCTGGTATGAAACAGGCAGCGCTTTCGGCACGCCAACGAGCGATCCCGGAGCGATTGCAGTTCGTGGCACATTCAACATAGGGCTGATTGCGGACACGATCGTTGGCCCGATAACGCTTGCGGGCAGCGTCAGTCCCACTGGTCAAAGCCGGGTTAATTTCTCCGTGGGACGAATATTCTAAGCCGTAACCGTCCCAGCGTCAGTCCTTCGCCAGCGACGCCATATCGATCACGAACCGGTAGCGGACATCGCTTTTCAGAACACGTCCGTACGCTTCGTTGACCTTCTGAATCGGTACAACCTCAATATCGCAGGTCACGCCGTGTTTACTGCAAAAGTCCAGCATTTCTTGCGTTTCGTGGATGCCTCCGATTTGCGAGCCAGCCAGGCTGCGTCGGCGAGCCGTCAGCGAGAAAGCGCCGATCGGCACGTCTCTATCAGGAAGGCCCACGACCACCATCGTTCCGTCGACCTTCAAAAGGCCCAGATATTGATTCCAATCCATTTGGGCGGAAACCGTATTGATGACGAGATCGAATGAATCCGCCAATTTGGTGAGCCTGTCCGGGTCCGAGGTGGCGTAGAAATGATCAGCACCCAGGCGCTTGCCATCGGGCTGCTTTTTCAAAGACTGACTCAACACGGTGACCTCAGCCCCTAGAGCATGCGCCAGCTTCACGCCCATGTGCCCAAGGCCTCCCAATCCGATGATCGCAACCTTCTTTCCAGGCCCGGCTTGCCAGTGCTTTAAGGGAGAGTAGAGCGTGATTCCGGCGCACAACAGCGGCGCGCAGGCGTCGAGAGGAAGATTGTCCGGCATGCGCAGCACATAGTTTTCGTCGACTACAATTCTGTCGGAATACCCTCCATAGGTCGGCGCTCCCTGTTTATCGCGGCCGTTGTAAGTCCATACCGTTTGCACGGAACAGTATTGTTCGAGGCCTCGTTGGCACGACCCACAGGTGCGACAAGAATCGACGAAGCAGCCGACACCCACTTTGTCTCCCACTTTGTATTTCGTCACCTTGTCCCCGACCGCAGCGACGATTCCGGCGATTTCATGCCCGGGCACCATGGGGAAAATTGACTCTTCCTGATAGTCACCCCACTCGTCTCGGGTCTGATGAATATCGGAATGACAGATACCGCAATACTTAATGTCAATGACGACATCGTGCTCGCCAGGCTGTCGGCGTTCGAAAGAATAGGGTGCGAGCGGAGCCTTGGCGGTCATCGCGGCATAGCCTTTGCATTTGCTCATGATTGCGATCTCTCTTTCAAGGAAATGTCAGATGAATGAATTTAGCGACGACTTCCACGATCCGATTGCAATTCCAGATGGACATCGAGTGACTACAGCAACGGCAGTTCCCTCAGTCTACAGCAGATTGATATACTTCGCCCCTCGGTTCATCTTAAAAGCTGGGGGAGGACAACGAGTGCGCTCGATCATGCTTTGTTCGGTTTTGGCTTTGCTGTCTGCCATTTCTGCTGCCGCACAACAGTCTCCTCCACAGCCCCCGGCGAAGCCACTATTCAAGCTCCAGGAAGTCATGATTCCCGTGCGCGACGGGGTTCATCTAGAGACGGCGATCCTCATTCCCATTGACCAGCAGGGCCCGCTCCCGATTCTGTTTCGCCGTACGCCCTACGGCGTTCCCGAGAAAGCGCCCGAGCAGATACCTTCCTCGCTCAAAGAACTCGCAAAAGACGGATACATCTTCGTCTTCCAGAATCTGCGCGGCAGATTCAAGTCCGAGGGTGTGTTCAATCTCTCTTCCTGGGTGGACTTGAACGATCTCAAGGCAACCAACGAAACTACCGACGCCTACGATTCAATCGAGTGGCTCCTGAGAAATGTTCCCAACAACAATGGCAAAGTTGGGATGTTCGGCGTCTCCTACGACGGATTGACGACCGCGCTTACGCTGCTTCATCCGCATCCGGCTCTGATGGCGATCAGCGAGCAGGCGTCGCCAGTGGACCAATGGATGAACGACGACGATCACCGCTACGGTGCGCTCCGGGAGAGCTACGACTTCGAATACGCGGTCATGGAGCAGGCCGACAAAAACAAGAACACACACTTCGACTTTGAAACGTACGACACCTATCAGTGGTATCTGGACTTGGGTCCGCTCTCAAACATAAACGCCAAGTATCTTCATGGCTCGATCCCGTACTGGAATTCCAGCGTCGAACATCCCGACTACGACGAATTCTGGAAGAAGGAAGCATGGGTGAGCCAGCTTCACTCCTCGACCGTGCCCAATCTGAATGTTGCCGGATTTTGGGATCAGGAAGATCCGTGGGGACCGTGGCAGATCTTTCGTCATGCGGAACAGAACGACCCGCAGCACACCAATTTTATCGTCGCCGGTCCGTGGTTTCACGGAGAGTGGCAAGGCCCCAAAGGAGACGCCATCGGCCTCATCCCGTTTGGCGGACACGAGACCGCCCGCGAATTCCGCGAGAATATCGAAGCGCCCTTTTTCCGCCACTACCTGCACGGGCAAGGCGAGAAACCCGCATGGCAGGCCAGCACTTTTCAAAGCGGATCGAATACCTGGCGCACATACCCGACCTGGCCTCCGAAGGAGGCAAAGCCCACAAAGCTATATCTGCACTCCGATGGAACGCTTTCGTTCGCCGCGCCTGAGGCAGCGAAAACCGAGCCGGCTTACCGCGAGTATGTATCCGATCCTGCGACTCCCGTCCCGTACCGCCAGCGCCCCATTTCGCCCACGTATCCGGCGGGCGACTGGCGAACGTGGGAGGTCGCTGACCAGCGCTTCGTTGATGGCCGGCCGGATGTTCTCTCTTTCGTCAGCCAGCCGCTCGATCATGATCTCACCGTGACGGGCCCGTTGGAGGCGAATCTGTTTGCGTCGACCTCTGGAAGTGACAGCGATTTCGTGGTCAAGTTGATCGATGTGTATCCGCAGAATGCTCAGAAGAATGCCTGGAATGCTGACGATGGACCGAAGCCGGGCGAGTACGCTGAGTCGCTGAATGGCTACGAACTACCGGTTGCGATGGAAGTGCGCCGCGGCCGCTATCTCACCGGTTATGAAAAGCCGCGGGCGCTCCCACCGAACAAGCCTACGGAATGGAACATCCCTCTGCGGGATCACGATCACGTCTTCCTCAAAGGGCACCGATTGATGGTCCAGGTTCAGTCGACATGGTTTCCGGTGATCGACCGCAATCCGCAGAAATTTGTGCCGAGTATCTACCAGGCTAGTGCATCTGACTTTGTGCCTGCCACGCAGCGCATCTACTGTTCTCCGACTCTGCCGTCGCATGTATTGCTTCCCCTCATGCCCTAGGTCTTGCCGAAAAAGCAGCGGCCCGGGAAGTCTCCCGGGCCGCGCTTATATTCTGCTCTTCACTTTCCGCCGGCGGTGCCGTGCTTCCCCAGCCACGACGCCAACTGCGGTTCCTGTTGCGACTTCAGGTCGACACAGTTGTTAATGCGTTCGATGGACTGCTTGTAGGTGCGCTCCGCCGCCGCGACCTTGTGGGCGGAAAAGAATTCCGTCACCTGGTCTCGCGCTCCCGAATCGCAAAAGACGCTGGTTGCTCCCACGACCTGGGCGCTGGCGAACGGTCCGCCGGCTTTTTCAACTTCCGTCCAGTGCTGGCGAACGAAATCCCAAGCCAGTTTCTCACCGGCAGGATTTCCCATCACACCGGTGATCACTTGCAGCGCATCCTGCGATCGCACGTCCGGTGAGATCGCAAAGTCCAGCGTGCGCTGCAGCAGCTTCTGATCACCAAACTGAGACAGCGTGGAGAGGTACATGTAGTATTCCTCCGGGGATTTTGGATCCTTCAAGGCCGTCATCACTCGATCGTAAAATGCAGAGTCTCCATTCAGCGCCGCCAGCCCCAACGCGCCCCCGGCCAGTTCGCGATCAACCGAGGCTGGATCAGCCAGAACCTTGTCCGCAAGCTTGCGCGCTTCGTCGAGTGTCTCCGGATCGCGGGCATCCAAACCCAACGCGCCAAACAGACGCGAGCGCAGCGTTCTCTGTTCGTCGCTCTCGCCGGCTTTGGGCTCGTATCCAACTTCCTTCATCGGCGGATCCAGATATTGGCGCAACCACCCGCGATAGGCATCGCGATCGCTATCGCTTACCAGGTACTGGCCAATGTAATTGAGGCGGCCGAGAACGTCCTCCAGCACGGCGCGGTTGCCGTCCGACTGCAGACCTTGCGCGAACGCGAGATAGTCTCCTACCGGCTCTCGCCCGACTCGCACCGAAGCCCAGATGTCGTTTTGCAAAGCGATGCGTTCGGCGGGAGTCAACTTGGTCTCGGCATCGTTCGCCAGGGCCCGAACTGCATCCGGCTGGTAGCCAGTGCGGTAATAGCCAGTCGCGCCCGCATTGGTCACGACCCAATTCGAGCAGCCAGGCAGCGTGAAGGTCTCTTCCTTCTTCGTCATGAGTTCACATTTCGCGTCCTTGCCGCTGCCCGATCCTTTGAAACACATTGGAATTTGCCAGAGTTGATCGTTGACCGCTTCGAACTTTGAACGGTCAATGTAGTAACGCTGCTGTGCCACCGTAACGCTTGTGGAATTGCCCGAGCACTGCGCCTTAACGTTAACAATCGGAGCGCCCGCCTGCTTCACCCATGTTGGCATGATTTTGTCCACGGGCTTCTTTGAAGTTTTCGCCTGTGCATCCCAGAAATCATCGGCCGTCGCGTTTGCGTACTGGTGCTGTTCGAGATAAGCATTCACGCCCGCGCGGAAGGTTTCTTCGCCCAAATACGCTTCCAGCATGCGCAGCACCGATGCTGCCTTGCCGTATGCGATTCCGTCGAACAACTCCTGAATCTGCGCTGGAGTATCGGCCGCTTGGTGGATCGGGCGCGTGTTCGCGAGCGAGTCTGTATTCAGGGTCTGGCCCGTTCCGCTAACGTCGTCCAGATCAAAATTCCATTCTGGCTTCCATTTCTGGATGGGCTTGCTGGACATCCATGTCGCGAACCCTTCATTGAGCCACACGTCGTCCCACCACTTCATTGTGACCAGGTCGCCGAACCACATATGGGCGATCTCGTGAGAGGTTACAGAAGCGATGGTCTTCTTGAGATCGATGGACCCTTGCTTTTCGTCAATCAGCAGAATCACTTCGCGAAACGTGATGCAACCGATGTTCTCCATCGCGCCGGGAGAAAAATCCGGAAGGCCGACCAGATCCAGCTTCCCGTAGGGATACTTGGTCCCAAAATACTTGTCGTAGTAGCCGACGATGTGCTCGGCTGCATCCAGTGCAAACTTCCCCATTTCCTTTTTGCCCGGCGTGCTGTAGACGCGAATCGGAATGCCATCTACTGAGCCCTCGATGTATTCGAAGTTGCCCACAACCAATGCTGCCAGATAAGCCGACATCTTCGCCGTAGTGGCAAACTTCACAGTGTGCTTATCGCCCGGGCCGGGCGTGTCGGACGCTATTTTGTAGTTGGAAATTGCGACTTGGCCTTTGTCGGCCACCGCAGTGATATCGAACGTCGCCTTGTAGTCCGGCTCGTCAAAAGAGGGGAACGCACGCCGCGCGTCGGTGGCCTCAAACTGCGTGGCGGCATATTTTCGTCCTTTATCGTCCTTCCCCAGGTATAAACCGCGCATTTCATCGTTGAGAATGCCCGTGTACGTAACGTTTATCGTGGCGGGGCCCGCCGCCAGCGGTTTTTCGACAGAGAGTACGACCATCTCTTTGTCTTTCTCCGGCGTCACCTTAGCCTTCTGGGTTGTGCCTCTGGCTGTGATGCTGACGTCGTGGAAGTCGATATCGACCGCGTTCAGCGTGATCTCTGAAGTCGGCTTCAATACGCGAATGGAGATGGTTTCCTCGCCCTCAAAGTTAGCTTTTTCGAGATTTGGCGTGAATGTGAGTTTGTAATTGTCAGGTCTTGCGGTCTCCGGTAGCCGCTGCGCGGTCGCTATCGAGAGTGTCAGAACAACGAATGCTATTACTGCCAGGATACGGTTCATGTTTTTCCTCAAAAGACTAATTCGGATTGTTTCCATCATGGGAGGTTTGATGCTGTCTCCCGCAAACGCAGTGCGACTCGCTCCAGCGTGATACGGATAAGAGCTCGCGGAAGTTCATGAGTGGGATGCGACCACTCCGTTTAAAACGGTCGTGGCGCAGTGATTCGCGCCGAACCAGTATGGAATCTCGCGGTAGTCTTTCGCAGAGAAGACCGCGAGATCAGCGTCTTTCCCCGGTTCGATGCTGCCCTTGCGGTCAGCCACGCGAAGAGCCCATGCTCCATTGATTGTGGATGCAGCCACTGCTTCCGCTGGGGACATTTTCATGTGCGTGCATGCCAGCGACATTGCCATGGGCATGCTGATCGTGGGTGAGGTTCCGGGATTATAGTCAGTGGCCAATGCCACCGGTACACCGGCTTCGATCATCCGGCGTGCATCCGGATACTGTTTCAGGCCCAGGAAATAGTTTGCTCCAGGCACCAGCGTGGCCACCGTATCCCGCTTGGCTAACTGCGCGATGTCTGCTTCGCCCACATGGTCCATGTGGTCAAATGAAGCGGGCTGGAAACGGAAGAACGGCGACAAAACGGTTTCAGAGAGTTGACCCATGTGCGCGCGGACGCTCAACCCGTGTGTTTCCGCGGCTTCAAAGATTTTGCTCGTCTCCTCCGGACTGAACGCTCCCGTGTCGCAGAAGACGTCGACAAACTGCGCGAGCTTTCGCCTCGCGACCCGAGGAATCATATCGTTACAGACGATCTCAACGTAGTTTTGTGAGCGGCCGTCAAATTCCTTTGGGACGACATGCGCTCCCAGCAGCGTGGCCACGACGGTCCCTGGCCAGCCAGAAGACGCATCTCGGATGGCCTCGAGCGATTTGAGTTCAGATTCGATCGTCAGGCCGTATCCGGATTTCGCCTCCACGGTAGTGGTGCCGTGTGCCGACATTTCTAGCAGAACGGCTGCGATTTTCGCGGCCAGCGCGGTCTTTGATGCTTTGCGAACTGCCTCCAGGCTCGATCGAATTCCGCCGCCGGCGGCCGCGATTGCTTCGTAGGAAGCGCCTTCAATACGCTGCTCAAAATCTACCAGCCGCGGAGCCATAAAAACCGGGTGCGTATGAGAGTCAACAAATCCTGGGACGACTACATTGCCCGAGCAGTCGATCTCCGTTACTTTGCTGCGATTTCGCTTGAGCCATGCGTCTCGCAGAGCATCTCGCGTGGTTCCGACGGAGACGATCGTTCCTTCCAGGCACAGCACGGCGGCGTCTTTGATAGTGCCGAGTTCCTTCAGATCAGTTCCGCGCCGTGGGCCAGCCTTCGCTGAGGCCGGGCGCAGGGTGAGCAGCTGGCCGATGTTGGCCAACAGAAGGGCTCTTGGTGGTTGAGATCTTCGTTTTGCAGTGTTCACAAGCGCCTTAGTACAGCAGCCCGTTGATGGTAAGGCGTGGTGGCGTGGAACGAATTCCGTTTTCCATTGTACGAAATCCTGTAATCAGCCTAACATTGTGGGGAATATCTGACCATGCGCAAGAATTCATTTGGGCATCGAGCTTTCGTCAAAGACCTGCAGCGAGCCTGGCGCCGCGCCGCAGTCGTTCTCATCTGCGGAGTGGCATTTCAGTCCGGAACTGCGTCGCCGGAGCCGCGCCCACCGGCCGCTGCCGGCACGCTGCGTGAAGCTGCCGAAGCTCGGCACATTGCGATCGGTGCTGCTGCCGCATCGGTCTACTTGGGGGAAGCGGACTACTCCGGCATTCTGGGCTCGGAGTTCGCTCAACTGCAGGCTGAGAACGAAATGAAATTCGGCCCCATTCATCCCCGGCCCGATAGCGATCCGAACCCATACGATTTCAGCGGCGCCGATAAGCTGGTGGCGTTTGCCCAGCGTCACACCATGATCGTCCGCGGACACACGCTGGTCTGGCACAACCAGGTATCGGATTGGGTAAAGAAGGGTAATTACTCCGCGCCACAACTCGCGGCAATTCTGCAGAGTCACATTCACACCGTCGTAACCCACTACGCTTCGAAGGTGTACGCGTGGGACGTGGTGAACGAAGCTTTCAACGACGACGGCAGCATGCGTCATACGATCTGGTACGACCAGCCGGGAATCGGCGCGGGCGCTGAGACAAACTACATTGAGCGAGCGCTGCGCTGGGCGCGCGAAGCCGACCCCAAGGCGAAACTGTTCTATAACGATTATGATGCGGAACTGGTCAACAAAAAGTCAGACGCCATCTACGTCATGGCTGCAGACTTCAAACAGCGGGGCGTGCCGCTGGACGGAATCGGTTTCCAAGCGCACGTAAACCTGGCGTTTGACGAGCCGAAGAAAATCGCTTCATTCGCCGAGAACCTAGAGCGTTTCGCCAAGCTTGGCCTCGAGTTGCACATCACCGAACTCGACATTCGCCTGAACGATTCAACTCCGGCTTCACTCAACGCTGAAGCGAAACTCTATGGAGAAATCACTTCGCTCTGCGTGCAGCAACCCGCGTGCAAGCTTCTGCAAACCTGGGGATTCACCGACAAGCACTCGTGGATTCCTCAGTTCTACAAAGGCCAGGGATGGGCGCTGCTCTGGGATTCGAATTATCAGAAGAAGCCCGCATACACTGCGGTACATGACAGGCTTGTACAGTAACTGGCGGGCGACAGCCGCCTCGGCTGTCACGCCAGGCAGGCCCGCGGAGTCGACGAGCGCGCATGGACTAATGCCTAACCGGCGTCTCCATCGGCACTTTCACGTTGGCTTTCTTCGCAAATTCTTTTGCTTCGCCGTATCCCGCGTCGGCGTGCCGAATGATTCCCATGCCCGGGTCTGTCGTCAACACGCGCTCGATGCGTTTGGCCATCTCATCGGTTCCGTCAGCAACGGTGACTTGGCCGGCGTGAAGCGAATAGCCAATGCCGACGCCACCGCCGTTATGGATCGAGACCCAGGACGCGCCAGCAGCGGTGTTCAGCAGGGCATTGAGCAGGGGCCAGTCGGCGACCGCGTCTGATCCGTCCTTCATGCTTTCAGTTTCGCGAAATGGAGAGGCTACCGAGCCGCAATCGAGATGATCGCGGCCGATCACGATTGGCGCCTTGATCTTCCCCTTCTTCACGAGATCGTTCATGGCGAGTCCGAACTGCGCACGCTCGCCGTAGCCGAGCCAGCAGATGCGAGCGGGCAATCCCTGAAACTTGATGCGCTTGCGAGCCAGATCGATCCAGCGCCGCAAGATGCGGTTCTCGGGAAACAACCGCAGAACCAGATCATCGGTCAGGTGAATATCGGAAGGTTCTCCCGAGAGCGCAACCCAGCGGAAGGGGCCGCGTCCTTCGCAAAACAGGGGACGAATATATGCGGGAACAAATCCGGGGAAGTCGTAGGCGTTCTTCACTCCGCGTTCAAAGGCGAAGGTGCGGATGTTGTTTCCGTAGTCGAAGGTGATTGCGCCCATCTTCTGCAGGCGCAACATGCCTTCCACGTGCCGCGCCATCGTATCGAGCGACTTTTCCTGATACGCCTTCGGGTCTCGTTCGCGCAGATCGAACGCCTGCTCCAACGTCATGCCGTTCGGAACATATCCATTCAGCGGATCGTGCGCCGAGGTTTGATCGGTCAGAATGTCGGGGACAACGCCACGCTCAGCCAATTCCGGAATGACATCGGCGCAATTGCCAACCAAGCCGACTGAAACATTTTCTTTCTTGCGGACGGCGTTCTTTAGAATACGCAGGGCTTCCTCAAGCGTCGTGACCATGAAGTCGCAGTAACCGGTCTTCAGGCGCTTCTTGATGCGCTGCGGATCGACGTCGATGCCAAGGAATGCTGCGCCTGCCATGGTTGCTGCCAGCGGTTGCGCTCCGCCCATTCCGCCCATTCCGCCACTGACAATCAGTTTGCCGGCAAGATCGCCGCCGAAGTGTTTCTCGCCGGCGGCGGAAAACGTTTCGAACGTTCCTTGGACGATTCCTTGCGAGCCGATATAGATCCACGATCCGGCGGTCATTTGCCCGTACATCATCAGACCGGCGCGCTCGAGTTCGTTGAATTTCTCCCAGTTGGACCAGTGACCTACAAGATTCGAATTTGCGATGAGCACGCGCGGGGCGTGATCGTGGGTTTTGAATACACCGACGGGCTTGCCTGACTGCACCAGCAGGGTCTCGTCGTTCTCGAGGTTCTTTAGCGTTTCGACGATTGCGCGATACGCTTCCCAACTGCGCGCAGCGCGACCTGTTCCGCCGTAAACCACAAGATCTTTGGGGCGTTCCGCGACCTCTTCGTCGAGGTTGTTCATGAGCATGCGCATGGCGGCTTCCTGCTGCCATCCTTTGCAGGTGATGGAGTTGCCGCGGGGCGCGCGAATGGATGCAGGAGCCTTTCGGATTTCCGTTTCAACGGGCATAAAACGATGTTACTGCGCTACCGAGGACAGCACAAATGGCGCTCGCGAGCCGCGGTGGCAAAAAATCCTAACCGCAAAGATGGCAAACGAAAAGATCTCAAAAGGAGAGGCCGCAACGGAGACATCTGAATTAGGCACTACGAGAGGCCTGGACCTGTTGCGAGCGTCGGCTGAGAGCTGGTATGACGGCGTTTACGTTAACATCCGGCGGCGTTACTCTGGCGGTCTCACCCTGCTGGCGAATTACACGTGGTCGAAAGATCTGGAGCAACGCACCGGATTTCCGCTCGCCGATGTTCGAGCCTTCGGTTCCGCAAAACAATAATAATCTGGCGGCAGAAAGGGGCCCGCCTGCGATGTGCGGCATCGATTTGCCCTCAGTGCGGTCTACGATATTCCTGCTTGGGATCGCTCCGGCCTGGTGCGTGCTGTCAGCAAAGACTGGCATCTGTCCACCGTCTACCAGGTGCAGACCGGTTTCCCTTTTACGATTTCAGTGTTCGGCGATACTGCTGATGCCGGGACGGCTCGGAGAGAATCCCATTCGCGCCAATGTGCGGGGCAGCCACTGTTTCCCTCGGGAACTCGCACCTCCGAAAATTGGTTCAATAGCGCGGCATTTGACGCGCCTCCCGCTTATACCTTCGGGGATGCGGGGCGCAATTCAATTTATCGGCCGGGCGCGCAAACGCTGGATCTGGCGTTGGTCCGCGACTTAGTTTGACGGAGCGGGCGAGATTCCAGTTCCCCGGGGAATTCTTCAACGCTCTGAATCATACGAACCTCGGCACTCCGGATCGTTTCGTTAATACACCGCAGTTTGGGACGATTACCGAAGCGACCACGCCAGGGAGAGAATTTCAGTAGCGTGCTAAGTTGTCGTTCTGAGGGCGCGAGCTCGCGCCAAATCTTAAACCACAAAGATAGCGAAGAAGAGCCGCAAAGAGCGCAAAGAGCGCAAAGATTTCCGGAGTCCGAAAACTGGCACGTCAAAAGGCTCGAGGGTAGGCGCTAGGGCAGATAGCCTATACTGCTGTCACCAGGTGTTGTAGGCCGTACCGTCGGTGGCGTTCGCCGTCGACGCTGAGTGTACATCCGTGATGCCGGGGTCCTGCTGATCCACCGCCAACAGCAGATCTTCCTGCACAACTTCCCAGTTCGTTTGCTTGGTGATGGGATCCATCGGAATTTGACGCAGGTAGCCAGCCGTGACGATGTCGTCAAGCGACTGAGGGGCTTTTTGCTTGTCAAGAGTGTATTGCGAGATGACTGATCGGAGAGTGCTCAGATTCGAGCGCAAAACCGATTCTCTGGCCTGTACGATGGACTGGTTGTAAACCGGAATTGCAACAGACATCAGGATCATGATCATGCTGATCACGATCATCAACTCCAGCAGAGTGAATCCGCGAGAGCGCCGACGACTCGTAATGCGGGCGAACATGCGGTTCGACGCGTTGCCGCGAACTGAGCCTAGACAGCTTTTATTTGTGTGCGCACTCGCCGAGTTGTTTACGCCCCGTTGCATTTACCAGTCCTTGTATTTCGTGCCGTCGAGTCCCGTACCCGTCGACTTTGTGTAGACGTCGAACACGCTTTGTCCGCCAAAAGAATCGGAGTCAGGATCGTCTTGCATGGAGCGCATCCCCCACTCCTTGCTCTTGGTCATGGGGTCGACTGGGATAGAACGCAAGAAACGGATCTTCTTGCCACCTTGCGCTTCCACACCTTTGACCAGCGTCTCAAGGTCGGGCGGATAGCCGCCGCTATCAACCTTAGACTGGAACGCACCGCGGTCGACTGCGTCTTTGTAGCGATCGATGGCGTCACGCATCTCCCAAAGCGCTTGGCGAAGTTCTTTTTCCCTCTCCCTCTGTATGGTTACCCGCGCCAGCGGCAGAGCCATCATGGTGAGAATCGATAGGATGGTCGCGGCGACGATTAACTCGAGGAGCGTAAAGCCCAGTTCGTTTTTGGCGCCGGGTCCGCGATGGAGTCTTGTTATCATTTCCCCTTAATCTTGTTGGCGCGAACGCCTAAATCCCACAGGGGGCAAAGCCCGCGTTTCTCGCGGATCCTGGAGGCACGACTAAAAGCCGTGTCCCACCCAAAATCCTCTCCACTCCAAAACAATCGACGCGGACCATCGCTCGGCCAATTCCCGAAGTTCCTACTGGACGGTGACCGCCGCCTGAGCACCATTGACCGTGATGGGCTGCAAGCCGGGATCGCGCGCTCCGCCGCGAGTGATCGTCAAGGGTGTTTGTCCATCGGTCTTGGCCTGAAAAGTCAGCGTGACGACCGAGCCTTGGCCTGAGACTCCGCCTGCACCGGGGGGACGCGTCGCCGTAATCTGCGACTGGCCGACGGCTTCATCCTCGCGGTGAACTAAGGCTACTGCCTGGCCATCCTGCGAGAGGAAGCCACCATTCGACACATTCACGAGTTGCAGCATCTTCGGATCGTAGTTCAGCTGAACGGGCACGGAATGCACATTCTGGGCGCCTGAAATCAGCAGATTCACCATAAATGTGTTGCCCTTGACCGCCTGAATGGTGGGAGGATCGAACAGAAAACTCGGCGTTCCGCCAGCCGCGTTTGGAGACGGTGGCTGAGCGGTCGGAGCCTGATTCGGCTGAAGCTGGATCGACGGGTTTGCAGGCGTTGGCGCTTGAGATGGTGCGCCTGTTCCGGCCGGAGCTGTTTGCGGGCGGCTCGAATGCCGCAACTCAATGGTGTTCGCGGTTCCGATATCGATTGCCCGTTGGTTGATCTCGCTTACCTCCATGCCACGGATAACGTGCGGAGTGATCGCAAAGACTGTCTCGTCCGAGGAATGGTCCGTTGTGGTCTGTCCAAAAAGGTATTTCAAGATTGGAATCTGGGCCAAGCCGGGTATCCCGCTCAGCGATCGGGTCTGCGAATCGTCAAGAATTCCGCCAATCAAGCTGGATTCGCCATCTCTCAGACGGATTTCGCCGAGGTCCACCTTTTTCTGCCCGATGATGGGCTGAGTGATACCGCCGATGTTTGCCTGGCTAATTTCAGACGAGATCTCCATCGAGATCTTCAGCGTAACTTCCCGATCGGAATGAACGTGCGGAGTGACGTCAATGTTTACGCCTACGTCGATGTACTGAAACTGGGTGTTGACGAGAGGGTTGATTCCTACGCCGCCGATACCGGGCTGAAACGAACCGGTAGCCACAGGCAGGCGTTCGCCGATTTTCAGAGAGGCTTTTTGGTTATCCAGGGAACGAATCTGCGGATTCTGGATCATTTTTGTGTCGCTGTCGCTCATGATCGCAGACAGGTTGGCCGACGGAATCGTGACCTGGAAATCGGTCGCATTCAGATTACCCAGGGAGTTCAAATTCAATCCGTTGGTGTTGGTTGAGGACGTTGTCGTCGGAAGACCCGTAGTCGGGTTCGTGGTGGGAGTGGTCGTCGCCGTGCCGATGTTACTTTGCAGCGTAACGCTGGCGCTGGTCGGTGGGTTCAAGCCGAGGGTACGCGATTTGTCTTTGCTGATCTGCATCACCGCGATGTCGATAATGACTTCCGGACGCGCCTTGTCGAGATCTTCCACCAATTTTTCTGCCAGGGCGATCTGATCCGGGGTTCCACGCACGATCAGGGCATTTTGAGAGAGCAACTGCTGCACGCGCTGAACGTCAAGCACGGCGCGAATCGCATTCACAACATCCTGCAGTTCGGTGGGGGCGGAGAGATTTGTGAGATAAAAAGTCTTGAGGACACTCTGTTCCAGTTCCTTGCGCTTGGCCGGATTGTCTTGGGCGATGAAAATCGTATTCTGCGTGACCGGACGCCAGAAGGTTTTCGACTCCAGAGCCGTGATCTGCAAGGCGTCTTCGAGGGTTACGCTGTTCAGATCGACGTTAATGACTCTGGGCGTGTAGTCGGGGTCGAACAACACATTGACTCCCGCGAGTTGGGCCACAGTGCGGTAGACCACATCGGATTTTTGGTTGAGCATCTTAACGGTGATCGGGATATTGGAGATGGGGGCGAGTTCCACCGGACCAGCCGCGTCGCGGACCCTGCGCTGCAGCCCGCTCGGCGGCCCAGCGGCTTGCGGCGGTGGATTCCGCTGGTCGTTGATCATTTTCAGCGTACGGTCCAGTTCCTGCTTGGCAATGAACAATGACGGATCGATCGCCACTGCTTTCTGGAACTCTGCGACCGCTTCGTCCAGCTTTCCGTCATCGCGTAGTTTCTGGCCCTGATGAACAATCGAGGCAGCAGCCTCGAAACGAATGCGTTCGAAGGAAGTTCGATAGCGCAAATCTTTGGGTTTCAGGTCGTGGGCTTGCTTGAAAAAACCGTAGGCGGCTTCGAAATTCTGACGAGCCTCTGCGTCTTCACCCTTGCTGTAGAGATCTTTGGCTTTATCTGCGATGGCGGGGAGCGTTACAACCGCAACCAGCAACAGCAATAGAGCCGGGCGCTTCAAGCGTCTCATTCGATATTCCTCACGGGATTATCCTTTTTATTACGGTCTTCTTTTTTATTACGGTCTTCTCCGGCCAAGCAACTTCCCAAGTTGCGGCGCTTCAGGACAGTAGTGTTCCTCGGGCAATCCACTCGACAAACGAAAATGCTTTTGGTGAGGCGATTATAGCATCGGCATTTCCTAGTCCCGAAGTGCTTGTGCACACAAGGGTTACACTCTTTGGTCGTAGGCCTATCGGGTTACGGTCCCGGCACTGGGCTTCCGAGGGACTGGCTTTCAGACTTCGCACCTTGAGGCACCGTCTGATAAGGGTCTCGAGTGGTCTCCCGACCACGGAAACCGTATGATCAATGATGCGCTAAGATAACTATTCCTTCACCTCATGGCTCGCCAATCCACGCACCAGACCAAGCCCAAGCCGGAGAAATCTCCGCGCCGTGATCCCACTGCCTCCGGCGACCGGGATGCTGCTGTCAATAGGATCGCTTCACATAACTACTTCTTGCTCGAAAAATTTGAGGCCGGAGTGGTCCTGACGGGTACCGAGGTTAAGTCCGTCCGGGGCGGTCTTGCGAACCTCAAGGACTCATACGGCTTGGTTAAGGACGATGCGGTCTGGCTCCTGAACGCTCACATCGGGCCCTATGAGCATGGCAACATCTTTAACCACGCCCCCCTGCGCACCCGTAAGTTGCTGATGCACCGGGAAGAAATCCGCAAGCTGATCGGCAAAACGCAGCAAAAGGGGCTGACCCTGATTCCCACCCGGCTGTACTTTAAGAACGGCAGAGTCAAGGTGGAGCTAGCTTTGGCAAAGGGTAAACAGCTGTGGGATAAGCGCGAGACCGACCGGCGCCGCACGGCCGACAAAGAGGCGAGAGAAGCGGTTGCCCGGGGAAGAAACAGAAAGTAACAAACCTGAGCCGAGGATGAAATCAAGACGGTAAACCTCAAGTCCGATATGCCGTCGGTGCATGAGGCGCTGCAACGGCTGGATCGAGAGATTGCCGTTGCTCGGCAGCAGAGACATGCTCTTGTGAAAGTGGTGCACGGTTACGGATCGACGGGGGCAGGCGGCGACATCCGCATCGCGGTACAGAGGCGCTTGCACGACCTTGTGGTGGCTGGGCAGATTCGCGGCTGCATTTTTGGGGAGAACTGGTCGAAGAGCGATGACGCGACCTGGGCCTTGTTGCAGACGCAGAGTGAGTTGAAGAACGACTTGGACTTGGGTCGCCGCAATCAGGGCATTACCGTTGTCTTGCTGTGAATTACCTGGCAAACTTTTGCGGTTACGATTCCGCCGTAGGCAATGGCGAATTCGGAATCACGCGAGAACCGTCAGAACCCATTGCCGGAACTGGCTGCGGTTCGATCGGTTCCGCCGGGACGACTGGAATCATCATGTGCTGCTGCCAGTAGGACACTGCAACGCCGCGCTGCCAGAAGCGCGGTATCAGCAACAGGAGCAACGTGAGTTGGCTGATCACGAGCGCGCCAACCACGCTCTCGGGCGCTACTGACTTCATCCACAGGAAGAGACCAACGGAAAGCACGAATGCTGCCCCAATTGTGGCAACCAGGTAGCTGCCGAGCAGCCGGCCCAGGCTGCGGAACGTATGCCGGAAGCCCGCCGCAATCGATTTGCCCACCGCGCGCTGATCATTGAGAACGATGTCGACTTCGGCGAGGTCGAACCAGATTCGCAATGTAGCCATCACAAGGAAAATCAGAAACAGCCCTACGATGCGCACTTCGGGCAGCAGCAATTCGTTCGTGCTCTCTGCTGCTTTCCGCTCCAGCACGCCATGCAAGCCGAACAACGCGCTCGCAGCGATTCCCATCACAATTCCGGCAACCATCATCAGACGAATAAAGCGCCACAGGTTTCGCCCGCAGGTGCGAAAGAAGTCGTCGCGAGGCAGTCGGTAGGTCGACGCATATCCCTGAAGAACTCCGGGAAGGAACATCGCCGTCGCGACCAAAAAGAGCAGGGCGAAAAACATTGCTGGTGCTCTGGAAGCGACGGTCGGACCGAACTCTGGCCGCGAAAACATCTCGATGAGCGTGCCGAGGGAAAAGCCGTGCAGCAGGCGATCAGACTGCAGACTGTGATCCAGAATCGAGCCCACTTGATTGAGGAAAACGACAGTACCAAACAGGCCGAGGAAAATATTCAGCACGTAAAACCAGACGATATAACGCTTATTACGCAGCACCATACCCAAGCCGCTGCTTAATAGACCTTCATCCTTATTCATGCGTAGTTAACCTCAATCCGAACCCTTGGAACCACATCAGGCCAAGTCGGTACTTACCCATCACACAGCCCACCAACCGAGGGCCTGGCTCAGGCACTGTGTCAAGAACAGCCAGTAGTTCGCCACTTTGTGAGCCGGTTTTGCATCGGGTTCCACGGTGTAGCTATTGTTGAAATTGTTGCTGTCCAACTGGACGGTATGGTCGGGATCGATCTCCGCCGACACGACCCTCGCTCTTTTCTGATAGCTGAATCGCGTCCAGCGGCTCTGTCCGTCCCAGTGCTCGCGAATCTTCTCGCCGTTATCGAACTTGATCTCAACTTCGAGCGGCATCACGAAGTCTTGCTTGCGATGCAACGAAACATAAGACTGGAAAACCGTGTCGCCTTTGGCGGTCCCTTTGGCATTCCTGTCTTTATTGGGTTCGTACCAGTGCACCGGGAAGGAATCGATCTTGAGCACTTCATAGTCCATCACCTGAGTTCCATAGACGGCCTGGCTGAAGTACCAGCGCAAGTCCCTGCCAGAAACCTCCTCGATCGTCTTCAGGAAGTCTTCTTTCGTGGGATGGGTGAAGCGATACTTCATGAAGTAGGCGCGCATTACTTTCGCCATCGTGTCTTCGCCGACGATGCCTTCCAAGGTGAGCAGCGCGCTGGCGGTCTTGCCGTAAGTGACCCCGCCGTAAGAGCTAAAGCTGTAGTATTCGTATGCCTTCTGAGCCATGGCGTCGACGTCGGCGGCGGTGAGATAGCCGAGCCTTTGAGCCTCGCGTTCGCTTAGGGTGATACCCGCTGTGTTCAAAATGGACGTGTTCTTGCCCAGTATTGAATCCAGCACCTTAACTTCGGTGTAGCTGTTGATGCCTTCGTCCAACCATGCATCTTCAAATTCATTCGTCGCAACCATCCCGTACCAATATTGATGTCCGAATTCATGCTCCACGACCAGTTCGGGCAGATAAACCCCACTGGGCATGAACCAGCTCGAATCTCCAGTGATGAACGTGGGATACTCCATGCCACCCGCCGCGGAATCCGGCTCGGGGTCGACAACCGTTAAGGTCTTGTAGGGGTACGGCCCATACCAGCTTTCGAAGTGATCGAGCGTTTGCCGCGTGATGCGCTCGTGCCGCTCCGCCTGGTTCCAGTGTGCGGGCTGCATCATAAAGCGGAGTTTGATCGGCCCCATCTGAGCCTGATACACGCTTTCCCGGACTTTGTAGCGCGGGCTCGCGGTCCAGGCGAAGTCATGGATGTCGTCGCCGTGATAGGTTACCGTCTTGGTATTGTCAGGATTGTTCTTTTCCTCGACCTGCACTCCGCTCGCACCTACGACCTCATCCTGCGGAACTGTTAGCTTGACGTCATAGACACCGAAGTCTGCGAAGAATTCGGTCGTCGCGTGATATTGATGACAGTTCCAAGCGCCGTGCCACCAGACGCCCACTTTTGGGAACCACTGCCCGCCGAGGACGAAATCGCGTTTCCAGCCGGAACGCGCCTGCGTCTCGGGGAGTTTGGTCTGAAATGCAATCCTAAACTGCGCGTACGCGCCGGAAGGAATCGGCTTTGGCAAGTGGAGGTCTACGACGGTCTTGTCGTCCTTATTTCCATCGTCCGACGCGATGTACTGCATTTGTCCGGTTAGATCTCCCTGGCCGACTACCTCAAGATTCTTGATGTCCTCCGAGCCATACTTTTTTTCGTCCCACTTGTCATAGGCAATGTCGCGGCTGCCCTCGATTTTGGCTTCGCGTACCCATGTGGATTTTGGCTGAAAGGCATTTTGATAAAGATGGAAAGGGAAATGGTCGAGCGCTTGCCCGGTGACGTTGTGGTAGGTGAGCACTTCAGTGGCGTCGACGGTGTGCTTGGCGGCGTCATATTTGGCATCGATCTCGTAGTGCACCACACGCTGCGACATCGGGGTTGAAGAGTTGATGGCCAGCGTAGTGTCAGGGATTGATAACGCTCCCGGCAGCGGTGTCGAGACGCTGGTGGCCTTTCCGGGAGTCATCATTTGTGGGCCGGCGGCCGTTGTCGTTTTCTGGTTCCCGAGCACGATAACTTCAAGGGCGGAGGCGGCGATGAGAGCGGCAAGCCTCAGGCGAATCTGCATGAAAAACCTCGCGTGTATGGACCGTGGCTAAGATCATATCTCGCGCGCTCGAACCCCACTGCCCGGGTCAGATGGCACCGCTTAGGCTACCACCTAAGTTCAGGTTTTGGTGGTTTGCACCCGAGTCAATACTTCGATAGGGTGAGCCGCACAGAAGAGGCACCGCTTGCGTTTTCTCCTTCTTGCCGACGATACTGGAACAATCATCCGAGGATTACTGCATAACATTATGAAGACGACCATTTCTCTCTCTACGCCGGCTCAAGTTGAATCGGAAGCGCTTGTCGCAGTCGTGCTGGATCACGCAGAGCCCGCCCGGAATGAAAAAGATAAGGATAAGAAGCCGCAACTGAAAGTTGCCACGGCCGATGCCGCAGTGCAATCGCTGTCAGCCGACCTGCTGGCTAGCGGAGAGGTCGCGGGTAAGCCTTTTGAAACGAACCTGCTGCACAAGCCAGCGGGTGTAAAGGCGAAGCGACTGCTGCTGATCAGCGGCGGCGGCGCGAAGAAATTCTCAAGCTATGATCTCCGCCGCCTCGCCGGAGTCGCGGTGCGCGCGCTCAAGTCGCGCGGAATTCGCACTTTCGCCTTCGTCGTTCCACCCAGCATTCCCGCGGAAGAAGCAGTCGGCGCGATTGTGGAAGGCGCGCACGTAGGGAACTTCGAGCCTGACTACTACCGCAGCGATCGTAAAGACCAGAAAATTGATGCGCTAACGGTGGTGGCGAGCGGTGACAAGTCGGCTCTGGAAAAGGCAGCCAATGAGGCGCAAGTCATCGGGGAATCGCAAAACTTCACGCGCGATCTGGTGAATGAACCGTCCAATCGCATGACGCCGACGATTCTCGCCGACCGTGCCAAGAAGATGTCCGCGGAAGTCGGCTTGAAGTGCGAAGTCTACGGCGCCGACAAAATAAAAGAGTTGAAGATGGGCGCGTTCTGGAGCGTGGCTCAAGGGTCCGACGAGCCGCCCACACTCATCGTGATGCGCTACGAACCGGCCGGAGCACCCGAGAAGCCGGTCCTCGGCCTGGTGGGGAAGGGAATTACCTTCGACACCGGCGGCATCTCGATCAAGCCCGCCGATGGCATGGAGAAAATGAAATACGACATGGCCGGCGGCGCGACGATGATCGGCGCGATGCGCGCCATCGCGCTACTGAAGCCGAAGATCAAAGTCATCGGCATTGTGTGCGCGACCGAGAATATGCCCTCGGGGAAAGCGCAAAAGCCCGGCGACGTACAAATTGCCATGTCGGGCAAATCGATTGAGATCATTAACACAGACGCAGAAGGGCGACTGGTGTTGGCGGACGGCCTTTTCTATGCACGCCAACTCGGCTGCACGCACCTCGTCGATGCCGCCACGCTGACAGGAGCTGTCGTGGTGGCGCTCGGTTACAACAATGCTGGGATCTTTGCCAACGACGACGACATGTACAGCCGTTTCCACAGCGCAAATGAGAAGGCCGGCGAAAAAATGTGGCGCATGCCTCTCGATGACGAATACAAAGAACAAATTCGATCTTCGATCGCCGACATCGTCAACTCAGGCGGACGCTGGGGTGGGGCGATCACCGCGGCGATGTTCCTCAAAGAATTCGCCGAAGATACGCCGTGGATTCATCTCGACATCGCCGGGACTGCGTGGATGGAAGATCAAAAACCGTGGATCGCGAAAGGGCCGTCGGGCATAGCTCTTCGCAGTTTGGTGGAGTTTGTGAGAAGCTTCGTGGCGTAGCGCGATTTCGCCACGGATTTGCGCGGATTCTTACAGACTTGGTTTTGTTGAGCGTTTCAGTTCCGCGAAATTGAGATTTGTGGTTTCGGAGTAATGGAACTGCGCATTGAGGGAAATCCGCCTGTATTGCTATAATCGATGCGCTTTATGCTCCCGTAGAACAGTGATTTTCGTTCGGTTGCGAATCCCGCCACAATCAGCGTGAAGCGAATAGTCCTCGCAGCCCGCGGACAGCGGGTTTCGAAACGTGGCCAGGTAGCTCAGGTGGTAGAGCGCAGCCCTGAAAAGGCTGGCGTCGGGGGTTCAACTCCCTCCCTGGCCACCATGTTTTCAATGAGTTGGGAGAAATTGTTAAAGCTCTCTCGGCAGCGAAACTGCCCTTTATCGTGGGTGGAAGAGCAGAGTACGAGCAAGACGCGTGAAGCTGCATCTCATTGAACCTCATCTACTTATTGTGATGCGACTCGTTAAAGAGCGCAGCCTTTCATCAATTTTGCGCTCTAGCCTTCTAACCACCTTAATAAAAAATGATGTATCGGGAAAAGTTAATGCTACTAGCCATCAAAGACAGTCTGCGATGCGTTTCAGATTTTTGGAATGGCTCCGATGTTGGGGGCACGAACGCAACCCGCGTCAGGTTACGGGGAACGATTTCCGGCAAATTTAAGGCTCCGCAGGGCAAACAGAATCTGGGATGCCTTCGGCTTTACGGAGCCTGAGTACGCCTCTCAAAGTTCAGGCGCAGACCATCTAGGATTCCGGACGCTAGAGCCTGCAGGTTGCCCATGTCTTGCGGCGTGAATCGTCCACCAAACCTCTCATTGAGCAAACGGTAGGTAGGAAGCGCGCGACCAGCCATCGAGTTGATCGCCGTATTTCCGACGACAATGCGCAGGGTGTTTGTCCCGACGGTCAGAAATCTGGTGACATCAATTGTGTACGGCGGATGCCAGACGAAACCCGCGGCCTTGCCGTTGACATAAACCTCAGCGGCTTCACGGATAGGCCCTTCAAAATATGCCTTCATGCTGAACTCTGGAAGCGGGTTGGGCTCTTCAATCGGGGTACCCTGTCCGAAATCAAGCACGCCATTCGTCCCGGAATTCAGATCCTCCGGGGACAGATCGAAGGTCCTCAAGTAGCTCGCCTGGCCAGAATAGTATTTGAAAGTTGGATCTTCGCTCCAGAAACGGAGTCTCGGCATGGCGATAGTTTGATTTGTCCCGGTGAATGTCACCTTCCAGTCCGTTGAGAGCTCGACCGTTTTTGACGGAATGCGCGAAGGCGGTTGCCTTTTTTCGAGAACAGTCGCCGAATCGCTGAACAGGATCAGTCTTGACTCGTAAGGCTGCAAATCGAGGTCGACCGCTGTTGGGTTCTCCACGGCGGATATCTGACCCGTGAACGGATCCCACCATTCAGCGTGCTTCGCAGCGTGACGAAATGTCGCCTGCACGTGGTGTGATTGGTTGCTGGTGTTCGCCACGAAATATAAATCTCCAGCCACCAACTTTCGGTGGATGAACCCGATTCGCGGAGTCCTGGGAGAAAGAATGACGTCGGCGGGGAGATAAGTTGCGAGAGCAGATCCCAATTCCTTCTCATCCGAAATGAAGTGACCTGCAGCGTTGCTCGTCTGGAAAACGCGTTGCGAAATCTCCCGAATCTGCCGACCGTCGGAGTCCGCTTGCAGGACGCCTGGCGCTCGAGCGGGCAGGCTGTGCGCGGCAATCACAATCCCTCCATGCCGAGCATATTCCTCGATCTTTTGATAGGTCGCGAGCGGTAACCGGTCAATCGCTGGCAGAATCAATACTGGATATGGAATGCCCGCACTGTCAATTGCGTCAGCGTCGATGAAGTCTACATTGAAGCCAGCATCGAGAACCTGTGGAATGACCGCGTTCACGAGCGAGTGATCCAAAGATTCATCAATGCTGAAATTCGAGCCTACTGTGTTGTAGCCGCCCTGGCTAATGACTGGGTTCATGGAGTTGGTTCGCACGGAGAACGTCGACCACACATCGTCATTCGGCAAGAGCAGCGCAACATCGTTGGCGGGCTTGCCTTGCCGCAGAGCGAAGCTGACGCGTTGCAGATAAAGAGCCAGGTCCGGCATTACAAACGACCATGGGTTGTGAGTATTAAGCGCGGCCGCAGCGTACATCCGCCAGCCCGGCTCTCCCGCTTCTGGAGGAGAATACGGCCAACCGTGCCCGACCAGTTGGTTGATGCCTTGCAAGAAATGCAGATCGGCTTCTGCCTTCAGGTCCAACGGTGTAGCGCGAAAGGCCGGAGAATGTAGCCACGTCCAGGTTTCCGACGAGATCACCGGTCTGCTGAATAGGTGACCAGCCGAAGCCGCCCAACGTACATCAGAGAATTCCCGCCACATGAGCAAGGATGCTTTTCCCTCGCCTTCAGGAAGGTCCGCATAACGATTGCCCGACAGCGTGACTGGAGGAAAGCCATAAGTCTGCGACCGGAATAAGGTATGGTGCTGTTGCGCCCATGCATGTACCGGAGCCAGGAAGCGCTCGTTCGCCAGTTCGGTAAGTGTTCTTCCCCAATCATGTCGCACCGCGGTAGTCAGTGGGCCCATATCGCCGATTAGAGCCGGCAAATACGGGGTGAGATCGTACCCGCGTCGTATTCGAAATTGCTCGATAAGATCGCTCGTCCAATTGGATCCGTAGTCTTCCAGGCTGTCGCTGAAAACGGCGTAGGGAGGTTGGCCTCCGAATGCTTCCATCAATCGATCCCCCACTGCATGCAGATGAGTCTTGATCGCGTTTCGATCGTAATGATCGAGCACGAACCCCTCGGCGCCAACTGCTGGACGCTTCACCGTCATCCCAGTCCGACTTGAGATAAAGAAAATCGCATTGCGCGCGACGTCTAGTGGCGGAGATATGCGCAGACGGCCGTTCACGATCGATGACACCTGTTTTGCATCCTGCAGTGTTACCTGGCCCTCTGTGACGGGAGCTAGAAAGACTGAGATCAATTGCTCCCCAGTTGCAACGTCGGGTACGGCGACCGAATCTGTTCCCGCCGAGACTGGGACCGTTTCCACGCGCAACTCCCCGGCAGCTTGGGTTACTGGTATATGAGGTCCTCCAAAGGGCCAGCCGCTTCCCAACGTGATGTCAACCCTAAGGCCCAGCTTTCTGGCCGTGTTCGCGGCGAAGACAATCGCGTCAAGGTGCTCATCGGAGAGAAACTTCTGGTTGTGGAAGCCCGTCTTCGGGTCATCGAGAGCAAGAGGGTACAGCGTGGCAATCTCGACGCCGCCAATGCCCTCCGCCTTCATTTGTTCGAGCTCTCGCTGCAACTCAGGTTTCGTGACTGCGGGGCCAAACCACCACCACCGCATCATGATTCGGCAATCGTCTGGGGGACTCGCAAAAGACTTTTCCAGAAGCGCCAGACTTTCGCCCTGTTGCGCCGTGCTCCTCGGTGGCAGCAGCGAGCAACGAACCAGAAGAAAGATGAGGACAATGACTTTCCGTTCGAGGATTCGCATGTTCCGATCTTGCTGGGCAGGTCGAGCTTTAGTGGGAAGACCCGCCGACGTAGTTGCCGTACCCGACAATCACCGTCGAACTTACTAGAACCAGGAGACTGAGCGTCACCAGCAACTTGGTCCTTCCGCCCGCGCCCTTCCACTCATTCAGAGCGATACCCCACAGCGTGCTGAAAATGATGATGCTGGCCATGTGCAGCGTCCAACTGGAGAACTTGTACCTCCCCATCTGGGTCTCGCCCATGGTGTAGAAGAAAAACTGCATATACCAGGTCGTGCCCGCGAGAGCCGAGAACAAATAGTTCGCAAGCATCGGAGCCCTGACGGCCTTGCCAGGCGCAATGGCGACCGCCACTGCCATTTCCTCGCCCGGGGCATCGGTGGCGGTTTCGAGAATGCGCTCTTCGCCACGTTCCGGGACTTTGCCGCGAATCTCGGACTCGAAGTACTGGTAACCAGTGCGGTTGCGAATGTTCAGGATGAGGCACCAGATAAAGTTTGTAGTAAAGCCGCCGGCGAGTACTACGACCAGCACGGGGAGTCCCTGCCAGAGTGTCGGGGTGCCATGCTGGATGGCGATGGCCTTGATCGGATCGCCCGCCGCGAGTCCGTAAGCGAAACAGGCGCTCATCACGCCAGAAAAAGTGGCGACGAGCAATCCCTTCTTCAAGTCGAATTCCTTGATGGAGGCGCGCTTTTGCTCAGTCGACATTTCGCGTTCTTTGGAAACTCCGGCTGCGCCCGCGACCGCGATACCGACAAGACAGACGGCAACACCGCCAAGAATCACCAACCCGGAGTGAGTGCCGAGGACTTCGGATGCGAAGACTCCTCGAAAAATCGGCGGCATCAGCGTCCCGAATGCGGCGGTGTATCCAAGGACCATGGCCATGCCGAGCGACATCCCCAGGTAGCGCATGGTCAAGCCGAAGGTGAGGCCGCCGAGTCCCCACAAGACTCCGAAAACATACGCCCAAAGGAGGCTGCTGGCAGGCGCTTCGTGCAGCACTTGCATCAGGTCATGAGTCATCGTTAGGGCGAGGATCCACGGGGCAATGATCCAACTGAAGAATCCCCCAACCAGCCAGTAGGTTTCCCATGCCCAATTCTTCACCCCGCGATAGGGAACGTAGAAGCTGGCGGAAGCCAGACCACCGAGCCAGTGAAAAAACACGCCTAATGCCGGATTCATGGAAGCCTCGTATCTGAATTTACAGGTGAAAGACTTCTTCCAGCGGCTGCATGGCGCGATCGGGCAAAACGCCGTCGGGCTGAACGAAAAAGTTACCCATCTCGCGCTGCCAGCGTTCGTTCACTTCGCGTCTAGCCATCGCCGCTCGGGCGCGTTCAAAGTTCTCCGTCTCCAGATAGCCGACAAGAAGGCCGTCGTCTCGCAGGAACAACGAGTAATTGCCCCATCCAGTTTCACGCAAGGCGGCCTGCATCTCCGGCCACACGCTGCGATGGCGCTCTTTGTATTCCTCGATCCGCTCCGGCTTGACCTGCAACACAAAGCAGATACGCTGCATATTGGCTCCTTAACGCAGGAAAGCCTCGGAGAGACCGCCGTCTACGGGAATGACGTGCCCGGTCGTCTTCGCGCTCTGATCACCGGCCAGCCACACGATTGCGGCCGCGCAATCCTGGGGGAGGATGGGCCGTTTCGTCAGGGTGCGCTGAGCATAGAAATCGGCGAGCTTGGCTCGCAGTTCCTCGGTTGACTCTGATTCCGAGAAGCTGATCTTGTATTTCCGCAGCCCTTGAATTACGCGATCCCGCGGGAACATGGTCGAACCGGCGACAACGGTCGCGGGAGCAATTCCGTTGACGCGCACGTGCGGACCGAGTTTGATCGAGAGTTCTCGGATTAAGTGGTTGAGAGCCGTCTTGCTGGTGTCGTAGGCCTCGCTGCCTTTCTTGGGAACCACAGCGTTGGCCGAACTGGTTAGCACCATGGCGGCTGCCAGGCCTTGGTCCTCGAATACCCACTCCGTTTGCCGGGCAAGAAGATAGTTGCCGGTGACATTGACCAGAAATGTTTGCGCCCACTGCGCGTCGGCGAGTTCGCCGTCAGCGCCGGGGACGGGATAAATCGCCGCCGTGTTAACGATGATGTCGAGGCCGCCGAACTGAGAGATTGTAAAATTCGCAACCTCCGCAAGGGACGCAGCGGAACTGAGATCGACACGAGCGTGAGAGACAAACTCGGGCGATGCTATTGCACCGGTCTCGTCGGCGACCCTCTTGGCGCCTTGTTGATCGAAATCTGCCACAACGATGTGGGCGCCCTTGCGCGCTAGCAGTAGGGCGACTTCGCGACCGATCCCGCTGGCGCCTCCGATGATCAGTGCGATCTTGCGGCTGAACTCCGCTTCTGCGGGCATGCGTTGCAGCTTGGCTTCTTCGAGCGCCCAATACTCGATGCGGAACGCCTCGGATCTGGGCAGCGCCACATAGTTATGGAATTGCGTGAACTGCTGCGACTGCCCGGGTTGACGGGCCTGCGGCAGAGTCTGAGGAATCTCTCCATCTTCCAAGGCATTTGCGCCGGCCATAACGTGAATAGCATTGATAAAAAACTCGGTTGTGAACCGCGCTTCTTTCTTATTCTTGCCGAAGCCGAACAAGCCCAGGCCGGGAACGACGACGACAGAGGGGTTCGAATCCCGCAACTTGGGTGAGTCGCTGGTGGCCCACGCGTTGTAATAGTTCTGGTAGGAGGCTCGATACTCGACAGCCTGGGCTTGGATGCGCGCCTTCAGAACACTTACATTTTCCTTTGCAGCATCCCAAGGAAGAAATAGGGGACACACCCTGGTTCGCAGGAAATGGTCCGGACAACTGGTGCCGAGCGAACCTAATTCCTTTGCCCACTTCGATCCGGCAAACGCCAAAGCGTCATTATCGTCGGCATAGTGCGCTATCACTCTGCGATTCGAAGATAGTATTCCACGGAGCACAGGTAGGATTTTAGTTGCTATGTTCTTGCGATCCTGCGCGGGGCCGTATTCGTCTCCTCCGAATAAGGCACCCTTCTTCGACTGATGTTTGAGAATGAATTCCCCCATCTGATCGATGGTATGAATGCTATTCAAGTAGCAATCGCGCTGCGTCATTCCCCAAGTGAACAGTCCGTGTCCACCAAGAAGGAGGCCTTCCGCGCCCGGATTGTCTCGGACTGCCCGTTCAATCATCAGTGCCAGTTCGAACCCGGGCCGCTGCCAGGGTACCCACACGATCTTGCGATCAAATTCTCTGTTGAACTCGTCCAGCTTTCGTTTGCCATTGGCGCTGGCGGCCAACGCGATGGCCCAGTCGGGGTGCAGATGGTCCACATGGGAGGCGGGAAGGAATGCGTGCAGCGGAGTGTCGATGGAAGCCGCCACGCGATTCTCGCCAAATGCCGAGAGCGGATAGTAGCCGACCATCTCATCCTCGTACTGTTCGCCGCGATATAACTCTTTCAGTTGCTCTAGACGATCAAGGTAGAGCAGGGCAAATCCGGCACCGGTGATAGAACCGAGATCCCCGCCGCTGCCTTTTACGGCCAGCACGCGGACGGGCCGGCCAGTAAACGGGTCGGGAACTTCGAACTTTGAGCTGGTGTTGCCCCCTCCGAAATTGGTGATACGCAAGTCGGCCCCTAACAGGTTCGAGCGATAGCGCAATAGCGCCGACTGATTGCCGGACATCTTCTGAGCGTCGGCTTCATTCCACAAATCTTTTAGGTGAGTGGTCTCTTTGATTTCAGGCATAGATACTCCCGCAATAGTTCTCAAATCGTTCCGCGTGCTGATCCCACTTGTCGGTTTCAAGCGGTTCGAAAATTTCGGTTGGGAAAGACCGGTCTACAATGGCGCGAACTTCCTGGAGGGAAGACGCACCTCCAGTCGCGAGAATTTGTATCGCCACATTTTCCAATGCCGTAGCCTCGGCCGGGCCGGCAAGGACCTTTCTTCCGGTGGCGTTTGCGGTCAGTTGATTCAACAATCGATTCTTCGATCCGCCGCCGATGATCCGAATCTGCTCGATGCGCTTCCCACTCACGTGTTCCAGATTCCGAAGGACTATGCGGTATTTGAACGCGAGACTCTCCAGAACAGCTCGTACATATGCGCCGGGATCCTTGGGCACTGGCTGGTGGGTGCGGGTGCAGAAGTTGTCGATGGCCATGAGCATATCCGGTGGGCGCAAGAACGAGTCGTCATCCGGATCGATGAGGTGACGGAACGAGATCTCACGGACGGCCAGTTCGATCAATTCGCGATAGTCATGGCGATGGCCCTGCGCGGTCCAGGATTGACGGCATCCCTGCAACATCCACAGGCCCATGACCTTCTTCAACAGTCTCGTAGTTCCATTCACGCCACTTTCGTTAGTGAAGTTCAGACGCAACGCTTCAGGTGTGATCACCGGGGAATCCAGTTCGGTGCCGAGCAGTGACCAGGTTCCGGAACTAAGAAAGGCGGTGCCGTCGCGAGCGGAAATCGCTGCCACGGCAGAGCCGGTATCGTGACACGCTGGAGCAATTACCGTGGTGCCAGCAAGACACGAATGACGTGCGATGTCCGGCAGGAGTGTTCCAATAATCGAGCCCGGCTCAACGATAGGCGCCGGCAAATGAGCCGGCAGTTCTAGTCGTTGCATCAGTCCAACGGCCCACGCGCGCTTCAGCGGATCCACCATCTGGGTGGTCGTTGCGTTGGTGAATTCACAGACTGCATTTCCGGTGAGCCAGTAGTTGAACAGATCTGGGATCGTGAGCAGATATTTCGCAGCTTCAAGAAGATTAGGAGTTTGACGCCGCGCGGCGAAGAGTTGGTAGAGCGTGTTGATGGGCATGAACTGAATACCGGTCGCCTCATAGATCTCCTTTTTTGTGACCCGGCCCAGGACTTCATCCATGAATCCTTCGGTCCGGCGGTCGCGATAGTGGTAGGGATTCTGGAGCAACTCACCGCGCTCTCCCAACAGGGCGTAGTCCACCCCCCCACGCGTCGACTCCGATGCCCGCCAGTTCCACTTCGCCCAACCCTGAGAGCGCGTTCCTGACTTCGAACCAGAGCCTGGGCACGTCCCAGTGAAGGGTTCCGCCATATTCGACCGGTTCGTTGGCGAAGCGATGCACCTCCTCGGTCGTGAGAATGCCTGACTGAACATGCGCCAAAACCGCACGTCCACTATGGGCGCCAAAGTCGAAGGCTAAATAAGGCTTCTGCCGACACTCGCGCATAAAAAGATGACACTACGCTAATGCAAAAAGCTCATTACGTTTTCGCGTGAACACTTTCGCACCATTTATGGCAACCATCAGGATTAATCTTCTGCCATAATCTGGGAAACTTGCATGGTCATCATGTTGCATGGTCATCATGAAGACCGAGGCATCCTCACGCGTATGAGGTAATACTCTGTGAATTTCGCGCGGCCCGTTCTTTCGTGATTCGCTCCATGTAGCCACTTTCCAGAAATGCTTTCAGCGGATCGCGAGGCAGTCCTTTGGAATCACGCCACTCCTGAATTGCGGGGCGGACGTCTATGTTGAAAGCGTCCTGTAACAATGATTCGGCACCGACGAGATCGCAGTTCGTCTGCGCAAGCGATAGTTCCTCGTGATCGACCAGCGCGCCTTTCGCAAATAATTGTTGTGCCATTGTTACCGTTTGGATCGCCTCTTCGATTTTTCCTTTCAGATTGTGACTCTGGTCGACCATGTATGCGATATCGGCCTGTTTGCCCGTCTCCCACTCGAAGTTGCGAATCTCGTGAAAGATCCGAAAGACCTGATACGGATCGATCGACCCGAGGGTCAAGTCATCGTCGGCGTACCGGCGATCGTTGAAGTGAAAGCCGCCGAGCATGTCTTCTGACAGCAGCCACGCAACAATTTGCTCGATATTCTGAGCTGCATAGTGATGTCCGGTATCGACTAAGACTTTTGCTTGTGGGCCGGCCGCACGAGAGAGCAGCAGAGACATGCCCCAGTCAGCGATATCGGTGTGGTAGAAGGCGGGCTCAAATGGCTTGTACTCAACTAGAAGTCGTTGCCCAGGCGACAATGCGGCATGGGAGTCTTTTAGCGCCTCCGTAAACCACTGCTTGCGTTGCCGGATGTTCGCAGTTCCGGGGTAATTTGATCCGTCCGCAAACCACATAGAGATATCGCGGCTGTGAAGGCGCCGGGCAATCTCAATGCTGTCTTTTGTATGTTGCAACGCGCGGCGCCGAATAGCGGGATCAGGATTGCCGAAGGATCCAAACTTGTATTCCTGGTCTTGAAACAGGTTAGGATTGATCGCACCGGGCAGAACTCGATGACGTTCGGCGAACTTTTCGATTTCGTCTGTGCTGCGTACTCCATCCGGGCAATCCCAAAGGACGTGCAACGCAACGGTAGGGCACACTCCAGTGAGCAGATGTACCTGCCCGGCGTCGCTAAACTTCTCCTCAGTAGTGGTGGCTGCGGCTGGTTGGATAAATTTTCCGAATCTTGTGCCCGTATTGGCGAAGCCCCAGGATGGTAGCTCGATGCGGAAGGACTCGAGCGCATCAAAAATTTTCTCAGTCTTGTGTGTGTCCATACGGGACCTCAATCTTCGGATTCGAAGAGTACAATCCTTGCCTTAACAAGGTCACGAATTTCTTTCGGAGAACTTGCGGTTTCGCATTGCAGAACGAATAGCATAACACTCTGAAGTGTCAAACGCGTCAGAGGCCGAGACATTGGAATCGCCGAGTCACAGGAACCCGCAAGGAGCCGAGCTTGGATTGGAACGACAGTTCTGCCATGCAAAATCTTCCCCCGTCCCCCGGCCCGATGGGCGACGGCCAGGACCGACCACCGGGCAAAATTCCGCTCATTTGCGGGCCGGGGCTGGGCGCTCAAGGTAACCTTGGTGCTTCACTTACAGAATTGCGATCGAGCAAACTGGATTGGCTCTGGTTCTTCGAGACGACGCCTTACATAACAGGTCTGGAGCCCCTCGCCCTAAGCAACCCGCTCCACGCCCAGCATCACAAATTTTGCTTTGCAAAATAGGAAAAACGGATATTATCCATATTCTATGAGCCCCAAGGTTCTTTCCCGGGATCGTTACCTAGTGAAGTCCATCGTTCACTCCTCGCAGTTGTTGACTGCTTTCCGCTCTCCTGGCGAGGCTCTGCCGTTGAAAGAAATTGCGGCACGATGCGGGTTGCCGAAGACTATGGTCTTCCGACTTCTCTATACGCTCGAGAAATGCGGGATGGTGGACAAACTGGGGCAGAACCTCTATCAGTCTCGAGTGCGTCCGTGGAAACAGAGACTGTATCGGCTGGGATATGCAGCGCAAGGTACAGACTACCAGTTTTCCCGAGAGATCTCAGAGAGCCTGCAGCGTGCTGCGGTTGCCGAGGGAATCGAACTCATTTGCGTCGACAACCGGTACAGCGCAAAAATTGCCCAGCGCAGCGCGGATCTCCTGGTGCGCGAAAAAGTCGATCTCGCGATTGAATTCCAGACCGATGAAGAAGTGGCACCGATCGTGGCGGCTAAGTATCGGGAAGCGAACATCCCGATGATTGCGATTGATATACCCCATCCTGGCGCAACCTATTACGGCGCCAATAACTATGAGGCGGGTCTGATCGGCGGGCGATATCTCGGCCGATGGGTCAAAGAGCACTGGCAGTCTGAAGTGGACGAGATCATACTGCTTGAGTTGAAGCGGGCTGGGAACCTGCCGCGTATGCGTTTGTCGGGATTGCTGGTGGGCATCAACCTGGTGCTTCCAAGCGCAGCGCATTGCCGGGTGACGTATTTAGACGGGGATGGAGAACTCGGCCCCAGCTTTGAGGCCGTGCGAAAGCATCTGCGATCATCTCATTCCAGACATGTCGTGGTCGGCGGAATCAATGACCCTAGTGCACTGGGAGCGCTGCGCGCTTTTCAGGAGGCGGGTCGAGCCGAGAACTGTGTCGTCATGGGACAGAACGCTTCGCCCGAGGGAAGAGCAGAACTGCGCGAGCCCAAGACGCGTCTTGCGGGATCAGTCGCTTTCTTTCCAGAACGGTATGGAGAAAACATCATTCGAGTCAGCCTCGATATCTTGAACCAACGTCCGGTCCCGCCTGCCGTCTTTGTGGAACATAAGTTAGTCACGCCTACTACCGTGGACCATTACTATCCGAACGATGGCTTGGCACAGATGGCGCGATCCGAGACCACGGTAATGCAGCGCGAGCATCGCACCGCGTAAAGGGCTGGCGCTCCGTTACCCACCGCGCTCTGCCAGACCTTTTGTCCCGACAAGACTGACGCGTCGCACCCTCGACGTCGATTCGCCTTGCCCCCCCTTTTTCAAATCCAAGCGACCCGCAAGCCTCCGACAGAATCATTTTGCAGTGCAGAATCATGCCCTTGCTTTCAAACCCTGGCACATTCAGACCTGCGCTGCCTTCATTTCGACCGGAGTTCACTGTTGCGTAAGCCGTTTGACCACGTTCTTCAAGCGAGTGGTGCTTGTTTCTCACCGCGAAATGCGAGTCGATTGCTAGTTGCGGGTTGACGGTGTGTAACCGCCAGTGTGAGCATCCCGCCACGGTGTGACAGGTGTGTGGGGCGGGCCAGCAAGTTTCTTAGTCACCAGAGAGAGGAAATCAACATGTCCACGATGATACGTAATCTCTTGGTGTTCTGGTTGGGCATTTCGTCAACGGGTCTGCTGTACGCTCAAGGCGGCGCCTACGGAACCATCGTTGGAACCGTCACGGACAACTCTGGCGCAGTGATGGCCAAAGCGAGTGTCGACGTTACCAACGTCGCCACTAATGTGACCAAACACACGGAAACGACCTCTTCCGGCGACTTCACCGTGCCCTACCTGACGCCCGCCACCTACCGCGTGACAGTCCAGTCGCAGGGGTTTCAGAAGTCAGTCGTAGACAACATTGGCTTGGTGGTCGGCCAGGAAGCTCGGGCCGATGTCAGTATGAAGCCTGGGGCTACGACTGAAACGGTGGAGGTGACAGCACAGAGCGTGACTCTGGACACGGACAGCTCCGCACTGTCGCAACTGGTCGCTCAACAGCAAGTGGAAGAGCTTCCGTTGAACGGGCGCAACTTCATGCAATTGATGCTGATCGGCGCCGGCGCGGTCACAGTGGGCGGCGAGCAGGGCACCATGCGCCAGGGCGAAGGCAACGCCGTGAGTATCAATGGCGGCCGGCCCGAAGGCAACAACTACACCCTGGACGGACTGGTCAACACCGATACAGCGCTCGTTACTCCAGCCGTGATTCTGTCCCAGGACGCGATCCAGGAATTCAAAGTGGAGAGCGGCACATACTCGGCCGAGTACGGTTTCAGCGCCAGCCAGATCAACATCGTCAGCAAGAGCGGCACAAACCAACTCCACGGGTCGGTCTTCGAGTTCGACCGAAACGATGCCTTCGACGCGTTGCCTTTCGCTACCTCTACCGACTACATCGCTGGCGTGAAAACCGCGAATCCCGTTCTGCGCCAGAACCAGTTCGGATTTGTTGTGGGCGGACCGGTTTACATTCCCAAGGTCTATGACGGCCGCAACAAGACCTTCTTCCTGGCCAACTACGAAGGCTGGCGCATCATCAACGGCGCCCGGGTGTCTGAAACGGTTCCGAATCCGGCGCTGTTGACCGGCGATTTTTCGAACGAGACTTATCCGGCTGGAGTGGGCGGCCTGCCGGGCGGTCTGTTGCCTGCCTACGGAACACCCGCTTGCGCGACGCTTATCGGCCTCGGCTACGACTGCATGCCGGTAGATCCGACAACCGGACAGCCCTTCCCTGGGAACAAGATTCCATCGAGTGCCTTTACCAGCCGGATTGGGCTGGTTGCCGTTGCCAACAATTTTTGGGGGGCGCCGACGGTCGCCAACCAGCCTGAGGGCGTTACCAACTTCATCAAGAGCGTTGGTTTCCCATTGACCACGAACCAGCAGACCTATCGGGTAGACCAGAACGTCGGGAAGTTCGGTTCGGTCTTTTTCCGCTATACCCATTCTAATTATCAGAACAACTCGACTTACAATTCCGGGGATCTTGCTCACGGGATCGAGCAGTATTTCGAAACGCAGAAGAATTGGGCGGTGTCGCACACCATCAATATCGGCAAGTCTAACGTGAACAACTTCCGCTTCGGCTACTTGGACGCCTCCGCCCCGCAGGGTGGTTCTGTCATACCCGCTTCGCAGGTAACTGCCCTTGCCGAGACCGGCGTCTTTACCCACTTTTCGGCGCTCCAGCAAACATGGCCGAATGTAGCCCCGGGAAATTACAGTAGCGGCGGCGGCTCGGTCAATTCCTACAGCGGATCCGATCAGCCGGCGTGGGAGTTTGCCGATTCGTTTACCTCGGTACACGGAAAGCACACGATTGGACTGGGCTTCGACATTCGGCGCGTGCGCCTGACTCGTAACCTGGACGACGATTTCTATGGCGACTGGAGCTTCAGCCCGTCGCTCATTCAGACCAACACCCCCGGCTGTCCCAACTCGCCGGTGTCTGTCAACGGTGGCCCCGCTACAAGTCTGTGCGGCACTGGTAATTCCATTGCCGATATGATGCTCGGATATTACTCCGGCGTAGGCGGATTTGTGCCCGGTCCATTGAGTCCGACGAACACGGCCGGCAACCCGCAGACTCACGTCTTCAATTATTTTGCTCCCTATGTGCAAGATGACTGGAAAGTGACCCAGAAGCTGACCCTGAATCTGGGCCTGCGCTGGGACTACCGCGCCGCTGCCTATGAAACATCGAACCACTTCTTCTGGCTGGATACGACCAACGCGCGAGGGGGACTGTGCTACGCCGACAAAAAGTTATCGTCGGACGGAGTCGCTCCGGGCGGTGATTCGACTAGCGGCCCTATCCTGAGGTATTGCGGCTCTGTCCCCCACCCCGGCTCGAAGAAACCATTCGCTCCAAGAATCGGCTTTGCCTACCGGCTCAGCAACAAGACCGTTGTGCGGGGCGGCTACGGAATCTTCTTCGACTCTGCTGAAGGGCGCGAAATCGACGACTCGGCGGACATATACCCATACAGTATCCGCAACAATCTCACTCCGGGTTCGGTTTCAACTCTTCCCAAGTTCAGCAACCAACTGTTCCCGAGTTACTCCACACTTGGGCCGTTCCCCGAGTCAACGCTGTCGTTCATCGCGGTCATCGAGTCGGAAAATCCCATCAATCCTTACGTCCAGTCCTGGAATCTTTCGGTGGAGCGCGAGGTTGCACGGAACACGACTCTCGAGGTGAACTACATCGGCACTCACTCGGTTCATCTCCTGGACCGACATGACATCGCTCAGGCCAACAGCATCCCTGCCTCAAGTCTGTCGTTTTGCCAGGCGACTGATTCAGCCGGCAACTACATCAACATCACCCAAGCCCCATGCACGGTGGCGAGCCGGTTGCCGTATCCGAACTTCAACGGGTTCTACATCGACAGCGACTGGCACGGCTACTCCCACTACAACGCGATGAACGTCAAGTTTGAGCATCGCGCAGGCGACTTGGCCGTGACCTCGGTCTTTACTTGGGCCAAGAGTATGGACGACAAGTCGGCGGCGGCCGGAGTTGGCGCCACCGGCACCGGCTACCAGGGCTTCATGGACAACCATCATCCGTCGTTGGACTACGGTCCTTCGGACTTCGACGTCGATCACCGGTTTGTGGCGAGCTTTGTGTACCAGCTGCCGGTCGGGCGCGGCAAGAAGTTGGCGGGCGGAGTGAGCCGGGCCGCCAACCTGCTGGTTGGCGGCTGGGAGATAACCGGCATCACGACCTTCCAGACCGGGTTCCCATACGGCATCGCGGCGAACGATATCGCTAGTATCAACGAAACCGTTGCCCAGCGGGGAAGCTATATTCCGGGCTGCGATATCCACAGCGGTCTCACGGCCAAGTTCCAGCGCCTAAACCCGGCCTGCTTTACCACACCTGCGCTCGGCACGTATGGAGACACAAAGCGCAACTTCCTGCGCCAGCCCGGAATCAACAACTGGGATATGGGTTTCGGCAAGAACCTTTTCCTCGGCGAACGATTCAAATTCGCGATACACGTGGATACATTCAATACTTTCAACCATCACCAATACGCGGGTGACGTAGGGGCTCTGATCACCGGAGGATCGGGCGGCAACAATACCATCTCCAATACCGTGGGCGCTTCCAACTTTGGGCTGATTACAGGGGCGTCGTCGTCCCGAATCGTTCAACTCAGTGGAAAACTGACTTTCTGAACTTTCCGCTTCCCCTTCAACTCCGCCGCGCCGCTCTGGCGTGGCGGAGTTGTCTGTGGGAGTTTTCTGAGTGAGTTTTCTGAGTAAGAGATAAACTTCAATCAAGATGGGCCAAACGCTCAGACCAAGCTTGGCGCTGGCAGCGTGCTGTGTATTCGCGGCGTTGGCGTTCGCGCAGACAAACAGTGAAGATGCGTCTGCGCGTTATGCGGCTGCAGGGCAGCAAGCGCTGGCGGCCGGGCGATATTCTGAGGCGCGAACAAACTATCAGAAGTTGGCAAAGCTTGAACCGGGCATCGCTGAAATACATGCCACGCTTGCCGTGATCGACTTCAAGCTTCGTGATTACGAGTTGGCGGTGGGCGAGATCCAAACGGCGCAACGATTGAAGCCCAGCCTGCCGAAACTCGACAGTCTGCTGGGCATGGCGCAGGCGGAGTTAGGACGATTCGCAGAGGCGTTGCCAGGTTTGGAGAAGGGTTTCAAGCAGTCGACGGATGCAGAAGTAAGGCGCATGTGCGGTTTGCAATTGGAGCGTGCTTACACCGGACTCAAGCGCGACAGCAAAGCCGTGGAAGTGGCGATGGAGTTGAATCGTCTTTATCCGGACGATCCCGAAATCTTGTATCAGACGGGAAAGATCTACGGAAATTTCGCCTTCCTGACGATGCAGAAGCTGGCGGAGGTCGCTCCGTCTTCGGTGTGGAGGCATCTAGCTGCCGCCGAGGCCGATGAGAGTCAGGGATCCTATAGTCTTGCCATCACCGAGTACCGGCAGGTGCTTGCCCTCGAACCGGATCGCCCCGGCGTTCACTATCGACTTGGACGAACGCTGCTCGCACGTTCCTATCAGGGGACCTCCGCCCAAGACACGGCTGAGGCCGCGAAGGAATTTGAGCAGGAATTGCAGCGTGATCCGACGAACGCCAACGCGTCGTATGAGCTTGGAGAGATTCGACGCAAAGGTGGACAATTTGACGAAGCGGAAAAACTTTTTGAGGCGGCGCTAAAAAACTATCCAAACCTTGAAGAAGCTCATCTCGGCTTGGCGAGCGTGTTGCTTTCCTTGCAGAAGCCGGAGTTGGCCTTGCCGCACCTTCACCAGGCGATCGAACTAAACGCGCAAAACGAAGTTGCCTGGTATCGTCTTGGGCAAGTACAAAAGGCGCTGGGCAATACGGCCGATCAGCAAAGAGCATTAGCCGAATACCGACGCTTGCATGACAAGGCAAACCAGCAAATCGGAATCGAGCCGGTTTTCTCGCCTCGCGAAGTGACGAAACAGACAGTTAATCCGAATGCGCAGTAAATGGGAGCCGGTTTTCTACGGGAGCGTGACAACCGTCACCGAATATCCGGCCAGGCCTACAGTATCGGCAATCAGTTTTGCGCCCGCCGGAGGTTGGAAGCCGGTTGTCTGATCCACATAGTCAAGTTGTCCCCCGCTCGCGCCCACGATGGAAACCTCGAACGGACGATCCCGCTTGTTGACCAGCAACACGCGCTTCTTGCCGCCCTGCGTCGCGAATGCAATCGTGTAGACGTAGGGATTGTCGGGCTTGGTCGGTTCGACCTCAACTAGCTTGTCACCTGCACCGAAGTTATCGTGCAGTAGCTTCAGCACCCAAAAGCGCGCGTTCGGCTTTCCGTTATTCCAGTCGACCATGGAGACGCTGGGGAACTGCGTCGGAAATCCCACAAGCTGCGACTCGCCGGCGACATCGATACCGATCTTCGTTAACTCCCCGAAGATGTAGGCATACATCGCTCCTGCAAGGTTCCAGTACGAGTTTTCAATCGGTTTCGCAATGTGTCCGGGTTGGTCCTGTGCAGTATCGTCCGCCGAGATGACCCCGAGTTCATCGATCGTCGTTTTGGTTCCGGGAGACAGTCGCTTGCGAATGGATTCTATGTAGCGAACCGTTTTCAGAAATCCGTCAGCTTGATCGAAATATGTAAACTGTTCCACTTCGGGTGTTTCGTCGGCTGTCGGAACGGCATAGAAGTGATACGAGATGAAATCGAGCGGAACTCCGGGCTTGTGGTTCTTGTGGTCGAGGAAGTATTCGAAGTAGTGCGGGTCGGTGGTCATGGCGAGCGCTAGCCCAACGAATTTCATGTCGGGCTGCACCTTCTTCATCGCAGTGACGACTTCATCGTAGAGGCGAGTATAGGTTTCGGGGTCAATGTGATGTTCGAAATCGATTTCGTTCAGTACTTCCCAGTGAGAGATGGGGTAGTGGTATCTCGACTCGTGGCGTTTGCCAAGTTCGTCCGTAAAGCCTCCCTTCGTGTACCAGGAAATCAAACGGGCATAGTAATCGGCCACCTCTTTCATACTGGGATCGCGCAGTTCCGTCCCTTGTTCGTAGGTCCATGTAACCTGGCTTGGGTCTGCTGGATAATTCACCGGTTTATCGGTCTTGTACATCCATTGCGGAATGGTGCTGAAATTGAGAATGACGGAGTGTCCTTTGGTAGCATCGAGGAAGTCGATGGTCATGGGATCGATCGCGGAGAAATCCCAGAATGTTTTTCCGTCTTGCGGTGGCTCCAGCTCTGCCACGCCCAGCTTCGGATAGGGCAGCCAAGGTACATAGCGGACATAGTCTGCACCCAAATCGTGTAGGGATTTGAACGCATTGTCGTGCACTGGCGTACCGCGTTGCAGCGGAGGATTCACCACAACCTGCAATGTCGGCGTAGTTTGGGAAGTTCGGACAACCTTGTCCCAGCGCACGGTTACTTTCACAGGCTGATCCTGAGCGGCTGACATCAACGAACACATCGCGAAGGCCGTTAGCACGGATGGTATCGCTGTCCAGGACTTGATGCTCATTCGGGCTCCTCCGAAAAAATCGGATTTGATACGCTCTGTGACGCGGGAGCGCTTGCTTCTCCCGGTGTAAGCGAAATGCTCGCATTACCTGGCGATGCCGTCAATTGCCGGTTGCAGGGCGCGAGCTATTTCGCGGTGAGAAACAGGCATGGTGTGGAGCGCGGCAGCGTGAGGATAGTGCGCATACAGGATTACTACTCATCGATCGGAGACATCCGAGTTTATGGGAGCATTGCAAAACGGGTTCATGGTTTTGCATCGCAGAACGCAGGACGCAGCCACTGTGAGGCTTGTGGGTCGAGCCCTTCGGGACTATGCTTGCCACGATTTCTGAAGGGCGTTTAGGAAATGATGTGGGAAGACGAATCATGGAAGCCACAGACAATCAACTCAAGGTTGGACTCTTCGGAATCGGACTGGACACCTACTGGCCGCAGTTTCCCGGACTCCGGGATACTCTGATCGGATTCACGGCGCAGGTTGCCAGCCAGCTCGCGAGTTCTGGGGTGCGCGTGATCAACTTAGGGTTGATTGACACTCCGGAAAAGTCTTTTACGGCGGGGCACGAATTCCGCAAAGCGGACGTGGACCTCATCTTCTTATATGTCACGACCTACGCCCTCTCCTCGACGGTGCTTCCCGCGGTACGCCGGGCAAAAGTTCCAGTGATCATTCTCAATTTGTCGCCGGCGGCAGCGATTGACTATGACAAGTTCAATCGCCTTGGCGACCGCACCAAAATGACGGGAGAATGGCTGGCATACTGCCAGGCCTGCCCGGTTCCCGAAATCGCAAACGTCTTCAACCGTTGCCGGATTCCGTTCTTCCAAGTGACCGGGATGCTGAAAAACGATCCGGTTGCCAGGCACGAGATTGGAGAGTGGATCGAAGCTGCCCGCGTCGCCCACGTAATGGAGCACAATCGCTTGGGCGTCATGGGCAACTACTACGGAGGAATGCTGGACATCTATTCGGATCTCACGCAGCAATGCGCTTACTTCGGCGGACATATTGAGATTCTCGAAGTGGAAGAATTGGCAGCGTTGCGGCGCGACGTGGCCGAAGCTGATCTCAACCTTAGAATTGAGGAATTCAAAATTTCTTTCGACGTGCAGGCAGATTGCTCTGCTGAGGAACTGCAGCGCGCCGCCCGCACCTCCGTTGCACTCGACAGGCTGGTCGAAATTCATGGGCTCGGATCGCTGGCTTATTACCACAAGGGAGTGGGAAGTCCGGAGAATGAGGATGCGATCAGTTCCATCATTCTGGGAACGAGCCTGCTCTCCTCGCGCGGAGTTCCTGTCGCGGGGGAATACGAAATCAAGAATGCGCAAGCCATGAAGATCATGGATTCGTTCGGGGCCGGAGGTTCCTTTAGCGAATACTATGCGGTCGATTACAACGACGATGTTGTGCTGATGGGACACGACGGTCCGGGTCATATCGCGATCGCTGAAGGGAAGACGAAGGTGCGTCCTTTGGAGGTTTATCACGGCAAGGTTGGGCGGGGACTCTCGGTGGAAATGTCGGTCAAGCATGGACCCGTGACCTTGCTCTCGGTCGTGCAGACTGTCGACGGCAAACTCAAACTTCTGGTGGCCGAAGGAGAGTCCGTGGCGGGGCTCATTCTCGAAATCGGGAACACCAATAGCCGGTATCACTTTTCGGTAGGCGCGAGGAACTTTCTCAATGAATGGAATGTGCATGGACCGGCCCACCACTGTGCCGTGGGAGTGGGGCACATTTCGAGCAAGCTGAAAAAACTGGGCGCGTTGTTGGGAATGGAGTGCGTTCAAGTGTGTTGACGCGAACTTCCGCGGCTGAAAGTCTCCGGGTCTTGCATTCCGCTCTGCGAAACGGAATTGGCAGTAGGCAGAGTCTGTAGGGTGGCCCGTCTCAAGTCACTTTGAGCATGAACCAACGCATTGAGCCGTCATCTTACGTCTTTCCGTTTCCTTCTCTGAGCATCGTGTGGCCTTTCACACAGCGAAACGATTGACGTTCTGGGTTCGTTGGTTGACACCGTGCTTGTCCCGGTGAAATCATCCCCGCCGTCTGTGTATGGGCCAGCGCGGCAGTGTCTCGTCGTTCGACAAGAACGAAAACCATTGTCAGACGATCGGTGGATCACTCCAGTCCGGTCTCAGGAGGAACAGGTGAAGACCGTCAGATTACTGAGTGTAGTCATAGCGGTTGTTGTTTTGGCATCGGCCACTTCTGCCACGCCGGTCCGCCTGCGGTGCGAATATCTGGAAAATCCCCTGGGCATTAACGTCGCGGCCCCTCACTTCTCGTGGCAGAGCGACAACACCGAGCGCAATTGGAAACAGGCGGCTTACGACCTTTTGGTGGCGAGCACTGACGAGGGCCTCCGGGCCGGCAAGGCTGACATCTGGGACAGCGGAAGGGTCGATTCAGGAGAGTCGGTTGGGATTCTCTATCGCGGCCCCAAACTGGAGTCGCGGAAAAGATACTACTGGAGAGTTCGGGTATGGGATGCGGCAGGGCGACCCTCAGAATCGGCTCCAGGAACCTGGTGGGAGACGGGCCTACTCCACCCGACGGACTGGAAGGCGAAGTGGATTCGCTGGAAGAATCCCGAGGATGACGCCGATCGCAAAGGGATTCGCTGGATTTGGGTGCGGGGACAAGACGCGCTCTCGGTAGCTCCCAAAACGACTGCTTCGTTCCATGTAACCGTCAAGCTTTCTGAGAAACCACGAGAGGCGGTGTTGTCGCTCGCGACGCGAGGAGATTTTGTCGCGAGAGTAAATGGTCATGAAGTAGATGCCAAAAGCAGATGGACCACGTTTGATCGAAGAGATATTTCTGATCAGATGATCGTGGGGAAGAACGACATTGAAGTGACAGTTACGGCTCCAGAGTCATCGGGGCAGGAACCAAACAAGGGGGCCACAACCACGACGGCCGCGCTGGCAGCGTTGGTAAAGATCACCCGCTCGACGGGCTCGACGATGCGCTTTCCAACAAATCAACACTGGAAAGCGACTCTGGGAACGGCATCGGATTGGCAAAAAGCCCGCGTCGTAGCGGACTTGACCGATAAGCGGCTCGGAGATCCGGGCGAGTTGCCGCAGCCCGCCGCGTACTTGCGGCGAACAATCGCACTGACAAAGACCGTACAAAGCGCAAGGCTTTACGTGACTGCTCTAGGCAGCTACCGAGTATTTTTGAACGGCAGACAGATTGGGGACCATGTCCTGACGCCCGATTTCACCGACTATCGCAAGCGCGTCCTGTATCAGACCTACGATGTAACCAACTTATTGGTGAACGGCAACAACGTGGTCGGTGCTCTACTCGGGGACGGCTGGTATGGCAGCGGCCTGACTTGGATAGGGATGCACTTCTTTCCTCCTCCAGACCGTTTTGTGGCGCAACTCGAACTCGAGTACGCAGACGGCGGTCATGACACGGTTGTGACAGACGAATCATGGAAGGCGGCTGCGTCACCGATTCTTCGGTCGGATATTTATGCGGGGGAAACGTACGATGCACGCCTTGAACAGACCGGCTGGGAGAAGGCCGGGTTCGACGACGCTGCGTGGAAGCCGGCAGTGGTCGCGGAAGCGCCTGCCATTGCAGTGTCCAGCCAGATCACGGCGCCGGCACGAGTCATTGCCACATTGATACCGAAGAGCGTGACTCCTGTGACAAACGGGGCCTACATCTTTGACATAGGTCAGAATATGGTGGGATGGGCGACTTTGAAGGTTAAGGGCATCCCGGGCACTAGAGTGCGACTCCGTTTCGCTGAAGTTCTGAATCCGGACGGGACAATCTACACGGCAAATCTGCGGAATGCCGACGCTACCGACGTTTACATTCTGCGAGGCGGCGATGAAGAGACCTTCGCCCCGCATTTTACCTTCCACGGTTTCCGCTACGTCGAGGTCACCGGCTATCCCGGAACGCCGCCTCTCGATGCCATCAAGGGAGATGTTGTCAGCAGCGTGAGCGGCGACCCGGTCGCAAAGCTGGCGACGTCAAGTGATCTGGTCAATCAAATGTGGTCGATTGGCATCTGGGGCCAGCGCGGAAATTTCCTGAGCATTCCAACGGATTGTCCGCAGCGCGATGAGCGTCTAGGTTGGATGGGAGATGCAGGAGTTTTCTGGAGAACCGGAAGCTATAACTTCGACATCGCAGCGTTCTCTCAGAAATTCATCCAGGACATCGTCGATGCTCAAACCAGCCAAGGGGCCTTTACTAACGTGTCTCCCAACACCCTCCCATTCGGCGGAGGAGGAACGGAAGGTACGTCCGCCTGGAACGAGGGCATGGTCGGAGCACCCGGCTGGGGTGACGCCGGAGTAATTGTTCCATGGACCACCTGGGTGCAGTACGGAGACAGGGCCATCATTGAGGAGAACTGGGACGCGATGCAGCGCTGGATGGAATTCATCCAAAGTCGGAATCTCGACTTCCTGCGGACGAAAGGCGTTGGGCCCAACTTCGCAGACTGGCTGGCGCCCGACGAACATACGAGCAAGGACCTGTTGGCGACCGCATACTGGGCCCTGATTGCCAATATGATGTCGAACATGGCGCATGCCACTGGCAAGGAAACTGAGGCAAAGCGCTACGACGAGGTGGTGCAGAACATTCGCGCGGCTTTCCAAAAAGCCTATATCAAAGACGATGGTGAAGTTGGAACGGGGACACAAACCTCCTACGTCGTCGCGCTCTACACCAAGATGGCTCCCGAAGCTCTTGAACCCCGGCTGGTTAACAATCTCGTCAAAGACATCGAAGCGCGCAATTGGCATCTTTCGACAGGATTTCTCGGAACACCCTTCCTGCTTTTCACGCTTGCCGATCACGGGCGCACCGATGTCGCATATCGTCTGTTGCTGAACGATACCTATCCATCTTGGGGCTACATGCTCGCGAAAGGCGCAACAACGTGGTGGGAGCGATGGAATGGAGACACGGGCGATCCGGCGATGAATTCCTACAACCACTATGCATTTGGATCGGTCATAGCCTGGGTCTATCGCTACGCTGCGGGAATTGATACGACACCGGATTCGCCAGGATTCAAAGAGATCGTAGTTCATCCGCGTCTCGACGCGCGCATGACCGCGGCGCGTGCGGAATATGACTCCATCTACGGCAAGATCATCAGCGATTGGAAAGGAACTCCCGCGGGTCCATTTTCGTTGAGCGTCACAATCCCGCCGAATACCTCTGCCAAGGTTTTCTTGCCCGCAATTGCGGGGGCGCACGTCACTGAGGATGGCAGTCCCGTGGAAGGTCAACCGGAAGGCGGATCCTATTTTGTGCGCATAGGGTCGGGTTCCTACAACTTCGAGGTGAAGTAATTCGTCGCCGGTCTTTGAGATCCTTTCCCCCAAAGCCGGGCTGCGGAGTAGCGTATGGCGGAATCGCAAAAAATGAGGACCGAGATATGAAAAGCATGCGCGAGGCAATGTTTCGAATCGTAGCAGCTGTCCTTGTATTAGCGGGTATGGTCGCCGCAATGTTGGGTCAAAGTACCGGTGACACGCTGGAGAGCGGATTCAAAACACCGCCGAACTCCGCCAAGCCGCGCGTGTGGTGGCACTGGATGAACGGCAACATTACAAAAGAGGGCATAAAGCTCGACTTGGAATGGATGAACCGCGTTGGCATCGGAGGTTTCCAAAATTTCGACGCGTCACTGGGCACTCCCAAACTGGTGGACAAGCGTCTGGTCTATATGACGCCCGAATGGAAAGACGCGTTCATGTTCACCACTAAACTCGCCGACCAACTTGGCCTGGAAGAAGCAATTGCCGGTTCCCCCGGTTGGAGCGAGTCGGGTGGCCCGTGGGTGAAGCCGAGTCAAGGGATGAAAAAAGTGGTGTGGAGCGAAACCCCAGTGGAAGGCGGCAAACCCTTTTCGGGCGCCCTACCCCATCCGCCTACCGTCACCGGTCCCATACAAAACATCCCAATCTTCGACTTCCTCGCGATGATCGGCGGCCAGGCGCCACCCCCTCCGCCGACCTTCTATGCTGATACCGCGGTCATCGCGTATCGGGCGCCCGACAGCGACGTCCCGGTTTCGTCGCTCCAACCGAAAATCACCTCCAGCAGCGGCAACCTTGATCTTGCGGTATTGACCGACGGTGATCTGGTGAAGACGACGCAGTTGCCCAAAGCGCCCGCTGGACAGCAGGCTTGGGTTCAGTACGAATTTTCCTCCCCGCAAACGATGAACGCCGTAACCCTGGTGCTCAACGATTCGGGCGCGGCAGCAGCCAACATGTTCGGAGCGGCCCCGTCCATTGCGGATGCTGAAGTCAGCGATGACGGTCAGACCTTCCGTAAACTGGTCGACATCCCCAATGATGGGGGGGAGGAGCACACGATCGCTTTCCCCGCAACGACCGCCCGCTTCTTTCGCGTGGCATTTACAGACAAGCCGCCGTCGAGCTTCAGCGAATTGACCTTTGATGTGGAGAATCCTTTCGGCGATTTCAGTGGAGCGAAACCTAATCCCAACTTTGAGATATCGGAACTGGTACTGCATCCTGGCGCGCGCGTCAGCCGCTTCGAGGAAAAGGCTGGTTTCGCCAACCTGCAGAGTTTTGAGCTCTACCCGACGCCGACGGTCGGAGCCGCTGACGCGATTCGCAAAGCTGACATCAAGGATCTGAGTTCCAAAATGCGGTCCGACGGAACACTTGATTGGACGCCACCCCCCGGCCGATGGGTCGTGATGCGCTTTGGCTACTCCCTGACTGGTGTGACTAACCATCCCGCATCCCCCGAAGGCACGGGATTAGAGGTCGACAAACTCAGCCGCGAGGACGTCAAGCAGTACATGAACACTTACCTCGACAACTACAAGAGCGCGGTGGGCCCGCTCATGGGTCAGCGCGGGTTGCAATATGTGATCAACGACAGTTGGGAAGCCGGCACCGCGAATTGGACCGACGAGATGCTCGCGGAGTTCACCAAGCGCCGCGGCTACGATCCGCGCCCATGGCTTCCGGTGCTAGCCGGCCGCGTCATCGAGAGTTCGGAGGCGAGTGAGCGCTTTCTCTGGGACTATCGCAAGACTCTCGGAGATCTGCTGGCGGAATATCACTATGACCAGATTACCGAGATTCTGCATCAGCGCGGGATGGGGCACTATGGCGAGTCTCACGAAGAGGGACGCGCATTCATCGGCGATGGCATGGAGGTCAAGCGTAGTAATGATGTTCCCATGTCTGCCATGTGGACGCAAAGGCCCGGAGTCAACAAGGACCTGCCCGGTTACAACGCCGACATTCGTGAGTCTGCTTCGGTGGCACATATTTACGGCCAGAATCTCGTCGCGGCGGAGTCGATGACCGCGTCCTCAGGCGCCTGGGCATGGTCGCCGGCGACCCTGAAACCTACCGCCGACAAGGAAATGGCGATGGGATTGAACCGCTTCGTCATTCATACTTCCGTCCACCAGCCGCTGCTCGATAAGAAGCCTGGTCTGGCGCTCGGACCTTTCGGACAATGGTTCACCCGTAACGAGACATGGGCTGAGCAGGCTACACCGTGGATTCGATACCTAGCTCGCAGTTGCTACCTGCTGCAGCAAGGCCATTTCGCCGCGGACATCGCTTACTTCTACGGGGAGGACTCCAACCTGACCGCTTTATTCGGGAAGAATGGACCGGAAGTTCCTGCGGGGTACAGCTTCGACTACTTCAACGCGGACGCGCTGATTCACAAACTGTCCGTGGTCGACGGCCAGCTGGCGACGGAGAGTGGAATGAGATACACGGTTTTGGCGCTGGATCCTCACAGCCAGCACATGTCGTTGCCGGTGTTGCGCAAGATTCGGGAACTGGTGCAGTCGGGTGCGATGGTGGCGGGGCCAAAGCCCACGGATACTCCGAGTTTGAGCGACGACCCGAAAGAATTTCAGAGCATCGTCGATGAGATGTGGGGTTCCAGCCCCGGTGAGCATAGCTACGGGAAAGGTAAAATCCATGAGGGGCAAATTTCGGCGGAAGTGATGCGGAAGATTCAAGTCGCTCCCGACTTTGAATACACCAAACCGCAGAACGATACCGACGTCCTCTTTGTCCATCGCAGACTCGCCGATGGAGATCTCTACTACGTAGACAACCGTCAGGATCGGAACGAAGACCTGGACGCAACCTTCCGCATCAGCGGAAAAGAGCCAGAACTGTGGCATGCCGATACTGGCGTGATGGAGCCCGCATCTTTTCGCATCGCTGACGGCCGAACGACCGTGCCACTGCATCTTGAGCCTTGGGCGACGGTGTTTGTGGTTTTCCGGAAACCCGCACAGACTTCGTCGCGTACCCTGCCAAAAACCGCCGACAGCACGATTGCCACGGTCGAAGGCCCCTGGGATCTTAGTTTCCAGCCGGATCGTGGGGCGCCTGCGAAGATTACACTGGACAAGCTAGCTTCGTGGAGCGACAACCCCGACGAAGGAGTCAAATATTTTTCCGGCACCGGTACTTACACCAAGACGCTTCAAGCTCCGAGCGACTGGTTCAAGCGAGGGATTCGTTTGGCGATCGATTTGGGAGACGTAAAGAATGTCGCGGAAGTCTCGGTCAATGGCAAACGTCTCGGCATTGTTTGGAAAACGCCATATCGCGTAGACGTCACCGACGTATTGAAGCCGGGTACGAATGCAGTCGAAATCAAGGTGACCAACCCTTGGGTGAACCGAATCATCGGCGACCGTCAGCCAAATGCGCCGAAGACTTATACACTAACCTCGCCGAAGTACTACCGGGCTGACTCGAAGCTGGTGCCGTCCGGTCTGTTGGGGCCAGTGCAGATTGTTCAGTCGACAGCAGAAGCCCCGGGTAAGTGAGGGTGTGACTGTGAGTGTCAGAAGAGGCATTTCTACCAACTACGCGCGCAGAGTGAAAATGAATGACAGCAATCGTGGACAGTGTACTGGGAAGCGTTGGAGTTGAACCCATGATTTTCCACCCACGATTCGCCTGTCTCTCAAGTCTTCTCAAGTACTTAGGCGGCCACCTGAAGACACTTAAGTTGTTAAAAATACAGCATAACGTAGCACTGAAAAGGCTGGCGTCGGGGGTTCAACTCCCTCCCTGGCCACCACATTTCAAAGAACTTAGCGGAGTCGCATCTTGCCCTCCCAGTCCGCTATTTTCCCGCGAGATTCGGTTCGGTTCCTGGCTGCGATGATGGTGAAGGACTCAAACTCGAATTGCCTGTCGCTCAGTCCGCTTCTGTCTGCGACGTGGCTCAAGCATTGCCCCTGCGGCAGCCATGCGATCCTCGCTGACGCTGTAATCGCGTCGCGGATCGAAACTCTAAATGACGGCGAGGTGAGCGAGTATCTCGATGCCGTCGTGAAACAGACGGGCAAGATCGACATCGTTCTCGACGCCGCCGGCTCCGTGGCTGAAGAATCCGGCAACGGGAAGATTGCCACAGATTTGACAGTAGACGAGTTCATGCTGCCGCTAAACGACAATGGTAGAGTCCCCCGTCATCACGGCCCGCGCGGCCGCGCGCCACATGATTAAACAGCGTTCGGGCGTTATCATTTTCGTGACAGGCGGCCCCGTCCGCCTACACGTGCCGGGAGCGACTCCAATCGTGCGGCTTTTCGTGCAATTGAGAATCTTACGGCAAATCTTGCCTTTGAGCTTAGCCCATGGGGGTTAGGGTCGCTTGTGTACGAACACTTGCGAACATTGATAGCCGCTCCATTCAGGACACGATGGAGTTCTTGGCAGGACAACTGCGTATAACGAAGGACCAAGCGATGGCGCAAATCGCCCAGTCCAACTTCCTGAAAATGCCTGCGACCGTGCGAGACACGGCGAACGCAGCTGTAATGATCGCTTTCGATCGAGCTCGCTTGCTGACCCGGACAGTCGTGAACGCAACGGCTGGCGCTGCCCTAGACTGAACGCGAAGGAAAAATGTCCGGGGTTGCTCGCCCTAATCGTTAGTAGAGTGGAAGTAAAACACCTCAAGAGGAAATGATTATGGCAAGGGTAAGTTTTGGCATACCGCGGTTTTTGCCGCGCGATCAGAACAAGACAGGATTCGTAATTTTTATTGCGATGTACTGGGCTGCAAAGTCAGAGTAAAAACCGATGAAGTGGACCGCTTTCAATTGGATGATGTCCACTTCTGTTTTGTCTACCAGAGCGCCGCTCTGGATGAGAGCGACTTTTTGAAGGCAATCTACCTGGAACTCAAGACCGATAACACTGAGGAAATAAAACAGAAAATTCTCGACTTCGGCGTCAGGAAGCTCGATGTGCCCGATCCGCACCCTTATTTCAGGCTCCAGGGGGACCGGTGTTTATGCTCGTGGGCATCAGCGAAGACCTCTCTCGGTATGAAGGGTCACCTTCATCAAGACCTGGATCGCCCGCGTCGGCATCGTAAATGCGTGGATGAGAACGTCCGCAATGAAACCAGCAAAAAAGACAAAAAGACGGCAACATAATCAAATGGCGAATTCGAAGTATTCGGAGGTTGCCCAAGCCTTCACACGCCGAACAGATGTCTCATTCGGAGGTGGAAAGGGCTTCGGTTCCGGCGCACTAAAGGTGAATGGCAAGATCTTCGCAATGTCATCCTCAAAGAGTGAATTTGTTGTCAAACTGCCCAAAAATCGCATCGACGAGTTGCTGATTTCAGGTATGGGCAAACGCTTTGAGCCCCGCCCCGGCATGGTAATGAAAGAGTGGTTTGTGCCCGCGGACGAACGTGTGGATTGGATTCAGCTCGCCAAAGAAGCCTGCGATTTCGTGAAGCGTGGCGAGCCTTAGGTTGAAAACATGTCCGGCTTGGCGCCCCTCAGCCGTCATTAGAGTGGAAGTAACAAACACATCTTGGAGGAAACACAGTGAGCGACTTTACATTCTTATACCGCGGTCGAGACACGAACGCATCACCCGAGCAAATGCAGAAGACGATGGAG